>OHWR01000692.1_pt1 | contig 15247 bp, 18 predicted proteins | sample 1579771 | NCBI WGS metagenome assembly OHWR01 (sample SAMEA3882542, study PRJEB24775) | human gut metagenome | biome: human-associated habitat; feature: intestine environment; material: feces | place: Netherlands | collected 2009/2010 | reverse complement strand
ACCCGATCTTTGCCGAAAAGAAATTCAAAGCACCGTTCCACTTTGAACCCTCTCACACTTTGGTGCTGTATACCAATCATCTTCCAAAGGTTGGTGCATCGGATGATGGAACGTGGAGAAGATTGATTGTCATTCCGTTTCACGCAAAAATTCAAGGCTCTAAGGACATCAAAAACTACACACAGCACTTGGTCGATCACGCTGGCGGTGCGGTGCTTTCCTGGCTGATTGAAGGTGCAAGAAAGGTCATTGCGGCAAACTATCAGATTAGCAGACCGCAGTGTGTTTTAGATGCAATTGGCTCTTATCGGGAAGGCAATGACTGGCTTGGGAATTTCATCAATGAGTGTTGTGAAGTAGATAAAAGCTATCAGGAAAAGTCCGGAGAACTATATCGGCACTATCGTGAATACTGTCTTGAAAATGGTGAGTTTGTTCGCAGCACATCAGATTTCTATTCTGCTTTGGAACAAGCTGGGTATAAACGTAAGAGAACAACACAGTGTAATGTGATTGTGGGACTGTGCATCAAATTCGATTTCCTTGACTAAAAGTATGTTTTTGACTTCCACTCTATAAAATCGACCTCCACTTTTATGGTCAAAAAACACCGAAATATAGGGAAAGTGGAAGTCATAGGAACTCATATACAGACTTTACGCAGGCGAGAAAAAAAGTAAAATTTTTCTCTATATATAAGGTTTGTATTTGACTTCCTATGACCTCCATTTTCTCGAAAAACAGGGAGAATCCATGCGAGAAAAAATCATTGAAGAAAAACTGACAAAAACGGTTAAACAGAACGGCGGTGTGTGCTGGAAATTCACGTCTCCCGGAACGGCAGGCGTTCCAGACCGCATCGTATTGATGCCCGGCGGCAGAATTGCTTTTGTGGAAGTGAAAGCACCCGGAGAGAAACCCAGACCGCTTCAACTTTCCCGGCATAAACTTCTGAGGCGATTGGGTTTTCTGGTTTACGTCTTGGATGCTTGTGAGGGCATCGAAAAAATCATCTCGGAGGTGAAAAGCGATGGAACTACATGATTATCAGAAATATGCTGTTCGATTTATCGAAGAACATCCAATCGCAGCACTCTTTCTGGATATGGGACTTGGTAAGACGATTACAACCCTGACTGCAATCCACAATTTGATGTTTGACCTGTTTGCGGTCAGAAAAGTTTTGATTATTGCACCGTTGCGAGTTGCACGGGATACGTGGGCGGCGGAGATTGAAAAGTGGGAGCACCTCAAGGATTTGCGATACAGCGTAGCGGTCGGCACAGAGGAAGAACGCCTTGCCGCCTTGAACGCTCCTGCAGACCTCTACATCATCAACCGGGAAAATGTGGACTGGCTCGTCAACAACACGAAGTTTGATTACGACATGGTGGTGATTGACGAACTGTCGAGCTTCAAGAGCCACCAGAGCAAACGCTTCAAAGCCCTGATGAAAGTTCGACCGAATGTGAAACGCATCGTGGGGCTGACCGGAACGCCTGCCAGCAACGGCTTGATGGATTTGTTTGCGGAATTTCGTCTGCTAGATATGGGGCAGCGGCTCGGCAGATTCATTGGGCAGTATCGGAACGAATACTTCAAGCCCGACAAGCAAAACGGCTATCTCGTGTATTCCTACAAGCCCTTGCCCGATGCAGAGCAGCAGATTTATGAGAAAATATCGGACATCACGGTTTCGATGAAAGCCATCGACCACCTGCACATGCCCGAACTGCTTTCCAACGAATATCCCGTGCAGCTGTCCGACACGGAGCAAGAAACCTACAAACGGTTCAAGTCTGAATTGATTCTGGAGATGCAGGACACTGAGATCACCGCCGCCAACGCTGCAAGTCTATCCAACAAACTTTCCCAGCTGGCGAATGGTGCAGTGTATGACGATACCGGAGCAGTGATTCCCATTCACAGCCGAAAGCTGGATGCACTGGAAGACCTAATAGAAGCTGCCAACGGCAAACCCATTCTGGTGGCGTATTGGTTCAAGCATGATTTGGAGCGGATTCAAGAGCGACTGCGAAAGCTGAAGGTTTCCTATCAGGAAATCCAGTCTTCCGACAGTATCCGGAACTGGAATGCCGGAAAGCTGCAAGTTGGTCTGCTGCACCCAGCCGCTGCCGGGCACGGCTTGAACTTGCAGGCAGGCGGTTCTCACCTGATTTGGTTCGGACTGACCTGGAGTCTGGAACTCTACCAGCAGACCAACGCCAGACTGTGGCGGCAGGGGCAGCAGTCCGAAACGGTCGTCATTCAACATCTCATCACGAAAGGAACGATTGACGAACGCATCCTGAAAGCCCTGACCCAGAAAGAACAAACCCAGACCGCTTTGATGACTGCTGTGCGTGCTGAAATTGTGAGGGAGGAAAATGCATGAATCCAAAAGCATACATGGAAGAGGCAGAACGCCTCCGACACCGAATCTTTCGGAAAGAGCATGAGATCAATTGCATACGACAATCTGCTGAGGGCATGGGTGGAAAAGGTGGAGATTCCCCTAAAACAGTTTCTCCAGAACCACACAAGATGGAAATTGCTGTAGAAAAAATTTTGTCATTGGAAGAAGAAATCGAAGAAACCAAAATGGAACTTCAACATTTGATGCATGAAATGCGGAAACAGATTCAGAAGGTCACAGATGCAGATGCCCGTGATCTTCTTACAAAACGGTATCTGGAGTTTAAGCCATGGAAAGTGGTGGCAAGTGAATTAGACTATAGCGTACAGCATATTTACTATCTCCACAATAAAGCACTCGAAAAGTTAAGAGTTCATCAGAGTTCATAAGACTTGATAAGAGCTTTATGGTATGCTATACTGTACCATAGCAAAGAATAAAATGAGAGCCGCCATGGAATCATCCGAGGCGGCTTTTTGTATCCGGAGGTGAACCTTATGCCGAGGAAGGCACTGAAACCATGCAAGCATCCCGGCTGTCCCAACTTGACAAACGGTTTGTATTGTGCGGAGCATCAGCTCTTGCACCCAGACCGACCGTCTGCCGCCAAGCGTGGCTACGGAAGCAGGTGGCAGCGGCTCAGCAAGGCGTACCTCCGCCGGCATCCTTTGTGTGTGCGGTGCAAAGCACAGGGACGGTTCACGGCAGCGACCGTGGTCGACCATATCATTCCTCACCGTGGTGATCCACATCTGATGTGGGACGAAAGCAACTGGCAGGCGTTATGCAAGCCCTGCCACGACCGCAAGACATGGACGGAAGACCGAAATCCCGTCTATCGGTATTGATTGTGTCTGAAATGCTTCCGGTGGGGGGATAAAAATCGCTAATTGTGAATTTTTTACAGACCGGCGTTCCCTCTCACACACAAAAACCAAGGTTCAAACGGGGGATTAACCCCGAAAATATGCAAACAAGCCGAAACCTACGCAGTTTCGGCTGCTTTTTTCTCAAAAGGCAGGTGAAATCAGATGGCAAAGGACGGCACAAGAAGAGGCGGCAGACGAGTTCGTGCAGGAGATAAGCCGAAAGCTCTCTCCGACAAGATCGCAGAGGGCAAGGATGCAGATATTATGGAATTTCATGCTCCGGAATTGGATGCAGCTGATCTGGACGATGCCGCTGATTTGACCGGTGCGGATATGCCAAGCCCCAGTGCATACTTGTCTGCCCAGCAGAAGAACGGAAAACCGCTGGGAGCAGACATTGTGTACAAAGAAACGTGGCTCTGGCTGAAACAGCGTGGCTGTGAAAAGCACGTCAACAAACGGCTGCTGGAAAGCTACTCGCAGGCATTCGCCCGATTTGTACAGTGTGAAGAAGCCCTCAGTACCTATGGACTGCTGGGGAAACACCCGACCACCGGCGGCGTTATTGCTTCTCCGTTTGTGCAGATGAGCCAGACATTTCAGAAACAGGCAAATTTGCTCTGGTATGAGATTTTCGATATTGTGAAACAGAACTGCACGACCAAATTTGACGGTACACCGCAGGATGATTTGATGGAACAGCTTCTGAGCAGCAGAAAGTGAGAAATACATGAAAGCAGATACCCAGTTCTGGCGAAATTTGAAAGCCAATCGCCAGAAGATGACCAAACAGCAATACAGAACCATTAAGGGACAGGCGGTCAGCGGAAAAGTACTGGACGTCAGAAAAGGCTTACAGAAAGTTTTGAAGCGGAGGAATGGAGCATGACCACAACCACAGAATTTCAGCTTGTTGACATCAACAAGTTAGTGCCTTATGCCAACAACGCCAGAACGCACAACAAGGAACAGATCCTGAAACTTCGCTCTTCTCTGCGTGAGTTTGGATTTGTCAATCCGGTCATTATCGACAAGGCATATAACGTCCTCGCCGGTCACGGCAGAATTGAAGCCGCAAAAGAAGAAGGTATTGCAGAAGTACCCTGTGTGTATGCCGACCATCTGACCGAAGCACAGAAGAAAGCGTACATTCTTGCTGACAACCGGATGGCATTGGATGCAGGCTGGGACGAAGAACTGCTGTCCGTTGAAATGCAGGAACTGCAGGAGCTCGGATTCGACCTTTCCATGACCGGATTTGATGAAAAGGAACTGACAGACCTATTGGGTGTAGATGCAGATGGCGAGGCAAAAGAGGATGACTTTGACCTGTCCGCTGCCTTAGAAAAGGCAGCTTTTGTCCAGCGTGGCGATATATGGACAGTTGGCAGACACAAGCTGATGTGCGGTGATGCCACATCTGCGGAAGATGTATCTGCTCTCATGGGTGACACCAAGGCAAATCTCATTCTGACCGATCCCCCATATGGAGTTTCGTTTAAGAGTGCCAGCGGACTTACCATTCAGAATGACAGCATGAAGAACGAGGAGTTTTATACATTCCTGCTTGCGTCATTTCAGAACATGGTCACTCATCTTGAGAAAGGCGGCTCTGCCTATGTATTCCATGCAGATACCGAAGGGCTGAATTTCAGAAAAGCTTTCATTGATGCCGGATTTCATCTTGCAGGCTGCTGTATCTGGGTGAAAGATAGTCTGGTGCTTGGACGCTCGGATTATCAGTGGCAGCACGAACCTGTGCTGTATGGCTTTATGCAGAACGGCAAGCATCATTGGTATTCAGACCGCAAGCAAACGACCATCTGGAATTTTGATAAGCCGAAACGCAATGCAAATCACCCAACTTCAAAGCCACTTGACCTTTTAAGCTATCCTATCGGAAATTCCACACAGGCAAATGGTGTAGTTATTGATACGTTTGGCGGCAGCGGTTCTACTTTGATGGCTTGCGAACAAATGAATCGCATCTGTTACACCATGGAACTGGATGAAAAATATGCCTCGGTGATTCTTCGCCGGTATGTGGAAGATACGGGAAATGCCGATGGTGTATATGTTGTGCGGGATGGGAAGCAGATTGCATACTCTGAACTGGTGAAAGAGGTGGAAAAGCCTGATGAATAAACCGCTCACCCTTGGCAGCCTCTTTGACGGCAGTGGCGGTTTTCCGCTTGCCGGACTGCTGGCAGGCATTGTGCCTGTCTGGTCTTCTGAAATTGAACCGTTTGCCATTCGTGTGACAGAAAAACGGCTGCCGCAGGTACAACACTTCGGCAATATCAGCGGACTGCATGGTGCAAAGCTGCCGCCTGTGGACATCATCACCTTTGGCAGTCCATGCCAGGATATGAGCATCGCCGGAAAACGGACCGGTCTGAGCGGCAGCCGTTCTTCTCTGTTTCACGAAGCGATCCGTATCATCCGAGAAATGAGGTGTGCAAGCAATGGCAAATATCCAAGCTACATCGTCTGGGAAAACGTCCCCGGAGCATTTTCCTCCAACGGCGGAGAAGATTTCCGCTGTGTCCTTGAAGCCATCTGTTCGGTCAAAGACAGCAGCATTTCAATTCCTCGACCTGCGGGAAAATGGACAAAAGCCGGAGAGATTCTGGCAGAATCCTATTCCCTCGCATGGAGAGTTCTTGATGCACAATACTGGTGTGTCAGGGTATTCTGCGGAGAGCCTCCGTGCGTGGCAAAGAACTGCCGGAAGTGCTGCGGACAGCTTTGGAACGGCAGGCTTGTGCTTGTGTGACCAGGGCGGAGAACGCATAGACATTCTGAAAGAACGCACTGCCACCCTTCGGGCAGAAGCCCATCATCCACCTTGTGTACTGGAAAATCATCCTGCTGACAGCCGGCTTCAGATCTCTGAGAACGGAAAAGTACAGACACTGACTTCCAGATGCGGAACAGGCGGCGGAAATGTTCCGCTGTTGATGGATACACCGAAAACACTGAAGATTCGCTGCGGAAAAGCCGGCGGTGGAAAAGGCAGTCTGATACAGGAAAACAAATCTGCTACGCTGTCCTGCAACAATGACCAGACGGTATTTCAGCCGAAAGCATACGGCATCAGTTCCTTTTCCAGCAATGCCATGCTTTCCGGTAATCCGCACAGCGGCATTTATGAGGCAGACACTGCCCGTACTTTGGACACCAGCGACCAGTCACCAGCAAAAAACCAAGGCGGTATTGCTGTGCTGGAAAGTTATGCTTTGCAGGGCTCAATGATCGGTCGGTCTGACCAAAACGGACCGAAGGGTGGCGGTGTCAACAAAGAGGTCGCTTTCACTTTGAATGCTACCGACCATCATGCAGTGTATGCTGCTTCTACGGGAAATTTCAGCAGTGCATTTCGGGAAACGACCCCTACACTGCTGGCACGGGACCACAAAGACCCCAGTATCGTTTCCGGCGGTTATGCGGTTCGCAGACTGACACCGCAGGAATGTGCAAGACTGCAGGGATTTCCGGATCAATGGTGCAGTGACCTGGCATCGGAAAATCCCACAGAAGAAGAAATCGACCGATGGGCAGCTATTTTTGAAGAATACCGAAAAGCGGTAAAACCGGAGAGCCGTCCCAAAAGCCGAAAGATGGTACAGAAATGGCTGCAAGATCCATATCGTGATGCAGCAGAGTATCGCCTTTGGGGGAATGGCATCTGTCTGAATGTTGCTGTTTTTGTGCTTGCCGGAATTGTCTGGGCAGATTTGTGATCTGTTACAAATGACGGCCGAAACATTCTACACATCTCACAGTTGCTATCTGTGGGAAACAGAGTTAATATGTGTCATGGCGAAAGCAAAAACGCCGAAAGAAAGGAGTTTTTCACATGACCATTGCTTATCACAGTCAAAATCGAAAGGAACTGGTGAAAGCCATCAGTGAGATTATCGGCATTCCGGCAGTATATCAATTCATGCCCACCTGTGCTTACAAAATCGGGGAATGCTACACTGTTACCAAAGCAGGTGATCTGAAAATCAGCGATCAAGCCGACCGTAAGGAAACAGAACGGCTTCTTGCCGAACTGGCAAATCAGGGCTATGCTGTTCCGGACACAACAGAACTGGAATCCAAAGGCTTGACGGTGCAGATGCCAGCCGATTTCTTCACGGAGCATACACTGGGCAATCTCCGGCAGATCTGCGAAAACAAGGTTGCCCTTTTTCAGGCAGCTTTTCAAACCGACTGTTTGGACATCATTCCGTCTGATGAAAAGGTGGAATTTCCATGGTTCACGGTCGAACAGGACGGCGATGCAGATGCCTACTGCACCTTCATTTCCATGCTCTGCGAATTTGCCAAGAACCAGAGCCGCATCAACCGCAAGCCGGACACCTCCGACAATCCCAAGTACACCATGCGGTGTTTCCTGATTCGTCTGGGAATGGTGGGTGCAGAATTCAAGGCAGCAAGAAAAGTCATTCTTCGGCATCTGTCCGGCAATTCCGCATTCAGAAAGGTTGGTGATACTGATGCAATTTCCGAGTAAATCGTATCTGGAGCAACTCCGAAAGCAGTATCCAAAGGGAACAAAATTACAGCTGATTTCTATGCGAAATGAAACATATCCGGTTCTTCCCGGAACAGTCGGCAAGGTCACACATATTGATGATGCGGGCAGCATTCATATGCGGTGGGAGAATGGTTCTTCCCTTGCTCTGATTCCCGAAATCGACAGTTTCCAGACCGTATCCGAGGCGAAAAAATAAGGCGAAACCTCCTCCATTGTACGATATGTTACCATACAATCGCAAGGATTGCAAGGGTGTATTCTACACAATCTTTTGCCCGCATTTTCTGTACATTTAGCCGCTTGCTATCTCCTCCGTTTAGAGTTAATATGGTTACAACGAAAGGGAAAAAAGCCCGAAATTACGGAGGAAAACACCATGAACGCTAAAACAGAAAGACAGATTGAAAACCTGAAAAAGCAGACCATCGGCGTGGAGATTGAGATGAACCACATCACCAGAGAACGAGCTGCCAAACTTGCCGCCGACCATTTCGGCACAGGCAGATACGAATTCACAGCAAGCCGAAACGGCTACAGCACCTGGTCAGCATGGGACGCACAGGGCAGAGAATGGAAATTCCAGAAAGACGTCAGCATTGCAGGATGCGATGCTGAAAAGTGCGAACTGGTCACACCGATTCTTCACTACAGCGACATTGAAACCTTGCAGGAGCTTGTGAGAAGACTTCGCAAGGCAGGAGCAGTCAGCCACGCAGGAATAGGGGCTGGTGTACATGTTCACATAGGAGCAAACGGACACACACCGCAAACCCTGCGAAACCTCGCCAACCTTATGGCGAGCCATGAACGACTGATTGCAGATGCCCTGAAAATCGACCAAGGCAGAATGAACCGATATTGCAGAACGGTCAATCCCCGATTCATCGAACAGCTGAACCAGAAAAAGCCCACCAACATGGCACAGTTCGCAGACATCTGGTATACGGCGAACGGTGCAAATTACGGCAGAAATCAGCACTACAACGACAGCCGATACCATATGCTGAACTTCCATGCAACTTTTACAAAAGGCACAATTGAATTCCGGTTATTTCAATTCGACAAGCCTGCCAACGGCAGGAAAAACGGACTTCATGCCGGACAGCTGAAAAGCTACATACAACTTTGCCTTGCCCTTTCCGAAATGGCAAAGGGACTGCGAACCGCCAGCCCGAAACCACAGCAAACGGAAAACCCGAAATTCGCCATGCGAACATGGCTGATTCGGTTGGGACTGGTCGGCGAGGAGTTCGCCACAGCGAGAAATTTTCTTACCAAGAACCTTGACGGCGATGCCGCCTTCCGGTTCGGCAGATAAAGGGGCAGCCTTTTGCTACCAGCTACACCAGACCGCTTCGGCGGTCTTATGGTGGTGAAAGGGTATCCCTTTCAGAAAGGATTTGATTGCATGAAAAAGTTTTACCTTGCCTACGGCAGCAATTTGAACGTGAAACAGATGCAGTTCCGTTGCCCGGATGCCAGAATTGTGGGGACTGCGGAGATTCCAAATTACCAGCTGCTGTTCAAAGGCAGCAAGACCGGCTCCTATCTGACCATCGAACCCAAGCAGGGCTGTACCGTTCCGGCGGCAGTGTGGTCGGTGTCGGAACGAGATGAACTCGCTCTTGACCGCTATGAGGGGTATCCCCATTTCTACTACAAAACGGAACTGGAACTTCCTCTTGCAGAAACCGGAAAAAAGCTGACTGCCTTTGTGTATATCATGCACGAGGAACGGAAACTGGGCATTCCTACTTCTGCCTACATCCGCACCTGTGTGGACGGATACCGCCAGTTCGGTTTTGACCTGAAACACCTGCGGAAAGCCATGGACATCAGCGAACGGGAGGTGTACCACCATGAAAACGGATAAGCCAGTTTCGACAGTCTGCCCACTTTGCGGAAAGCCGTATTCCGGTGTGCCTGCACTTTCCAGAACGGACAACCAAACGCCTATTTGCCCGAACTGCGGTATTCGACAGGCACTGGAAAGCATCGGCGTTTCCACGGAGGAACAGGAGAAAATCCTGTCTGTAATGCACCGAAAGTTCCCTATGTAACCGCCCTGTTTGCCCTGTGTGGGCTTTCAGAGCACTTGCCGAGAAACTGCCCAAAGTCAAAACCAGCCCCACACAGGCGAACTGTGCGGGGCTTGGTTGGTGGCTGCAATTTTCCGAGATGCCTTTTCCATTGTACTGTATTTTACCATAGAAAAGCAAGTTTATCCAGTGTCAGATCCACCAAATATACAGCGGAAATATCGCCTTATGTTCTGTACATTTAGCCGCTTGCTATACGCCGAAAGGTATGGTAATATACAGTTACCGAAAGGGAAAACAACCAAAAAACCACGAAATTTGGAGGAAAAACACAATGGTAGCATACGGAATCGCAAAGGCAAGAGCAAAGGCAAACAGAACGGACTGGAACGAAAGAACCGAAATCACAAAGGCGGTCATCACCTGGTTCGATGCGGACTACGAATACGAACTGGAGATTGAAAACGAGGACAGGATGGACAACGAGGAGTTCACTGCATGGGTTGAGGAAAACGCAGAAAGCCTTGTAAAGGCAGATGCAGAGGAAAACGGAACGACCTTTGAGGAAATCGATGGCATCGACTTTACGGAAAAGGAAATCGATGACGATGCCCTTTTCGATGAGGAGTACGAAAACGCTTGCGAATTTGAATGGGAGTGCCAGACCGGACGGTAACCCAAAACCCACAATCCAAGACCAAAGCCCCGAAAGGGGCTGCGGCTCGTACAGCCGCTGTGTTGCCCCTGTCCGACGTAGTTTTGTTTCCTCCGAGTGGTTTTCCCTTTCCCACAAATGCCCCACACAGGGCGGCACAAAGGCTCTTGTTTCGTTGGTGTATGATACACAAGAAAGTGCCGACATTCCATCGCTTTTTCTGTATGTTTAGCGGCTTGCAATCCTTGAATTTGTATGGTAATATGGTTACAATGGGAATGGAATCTCGATTACAAAACTGCCCCTTGAGGGCGTTAAAATAAATGATGCAGACTTGCTTTTTGGCAGGTCTTTTTTGTTGGGGGTGAGAACAATGGCAAGATTTAAACCGACACGTTTTATAGCTGAAGATTCAAAATACGATAAAAAAGCGGCAGACTATGCCGTCTCTTTTATTGAATGCCTCAGCCACACCAAAGGCACATGGGCTGGAAAGAAATTTGAACTGCTGGACTGGCAGGAACAGATTATCCGTGATCTGTTCGGAATTCTGAAACCGAATGGCTATCGTCAGTTTAATACAGCATATATTGAAATTCCGAAAAAAATGGCAAGAGTGAGCTTGCAGCTGCCGTCGCTCTGCTATTAACTTGTGGTGACGGAGAACAGCGAGCGGAGGTCTATGGTTGTGCCGCAGACCGACAGCAAGCCTCGATTGTTTTTGACGTTGCCGCAGATATGGTTCGTATGTGTCCGGCTTTGATGAAAAGAGTCCGGATACTTACTGCACAAAAAAGAATTGTATACACACCAACAAACAGCTTTTATCAGGTACTTTCCGCTGAAGCTTATTCCAAACATGGCTTCAACATCCATGGGGTCGTGTTCGATGAACTTCACACGCAGCCGAACCGAAAGCTGTTTGATGTTATGACCAAAGGCTCCGGCGATGCCAGAATGCAGCCTTTGTATTTCCTGATTACCACAGCCGGAACGGACACAAATTCAATCTGCTATGAAGTTCATCAAAAGGCAAAGGACATTCTGGAGGGCAGAAAGCATGATCCGACTTTCTATCCGGTTATCTATGGTGCAGATGAATCGGAGGACTGGACGGATCCGAAGGTTTGGAAAAAAGCAAATCCGTCACTCGATAAGACCATCGGAATGGATAAGGTGGTGGCTGCGTGTAATTCTGCAAAAGAAACGCCGGGCGAGGAAAATGCGTTTCGGCAACTGCGTCTGAATCAATGGGTAAAACAGGCTGTCCGCTGGATGCCTATGGAGAAATGGGATAAATGCAAAGTAGCGTTTGATGAAGATGACCTTGCAGGTCATGTCTGCTACGGCGGTCTTGACCTTTCCTCTACAACAGATATTACAGCATTTGTTTTGGTGTTTCCGCCTACAGAAGACGATGAACATTATTATGTTCTTCCTTACTTCTGGCTGCCGGAAGAAACACTGCCACTCAGAGTAAGACGTGACCATGTTCCATATGATATATGGGAACGGCAAGGCTACTTGAAAACGACTGAGGGAAATGTGGTTCACTATGGTTTTATTGAGAATTTCATCGATGAACTGGGGCAGAAATTTCACATCAAAGAAATTGCATTTGACCGCTGGGGTGCAGTGCAGATGTCACAGAATTTGGAAGGACTTGGATTCACGATGGTGCAATTTGGACAGGGTTATAAAGATATGTCACCGCCGACCAAGGAACTGATGAAACTGACCTTGGAACAGACACTTGCACACAACGGACACCCTGTTTTAAGGTGGATGATGGATAATATTTTCATTCGCCGTGACCCTGCCGGAAACATCAAGCCGGACAAAGAAAAATCCACAGAGAAAATTGATGGTGCTGTTGCCATGATTATGGCTCTTGACCGTGCAATTCGCTGTGGATGTGTGTCTGATGAGTCGGTTTATGATATGAGGGAGATGCTGGTGTTTTAATTATCTCGATTTAATCCATTTCAAAGCTTCAGTACCACATTCATAATCCTCAGCAACATCTTTAGCATACAAATACTCAGAATCAAAAGAACCTGTTTTTAAGTTGTATGTATATTTAAATACAACAGGTATCTCTCTATTGTATCTTTGGCAAATTTCATTCAATTCCGGCATTATTTCTTCTGTTATAATATTATAGATCTTATTATCGATTTCGTCGGATACACCCGCTTTTACATTGCCAACTACTTTTTCATCAACACGGTATGCACTTGCAATTAAAGACTGGGAATCATCATTATAAATGTATACGTATAGTAGTTCCGATTTAGCACTTGCTGCTTCTTTGTACAAAGAAATAATTTCCGACTGCTTATCCATGAATTCATCTTCAAAACACATTTATCTTACTCCTAAGCTATATGACTTAATCGAAAAATTTACTCGATTTCATATTTAAGTATACCACATCCACACCAAAAAAACAACCCTCTGAAAGGAATTGATTTTTATGGGAATTTTCAGCGGGCTCTTTAAGTCCAGAGATAAGCCGACCAACAGCTACGACAGCCCGTCATACACATATTTTTTCGGCAGAAGCAATGCAGGAAAAAGAGTCACCGATAGAACAGCTTTGCAGCATATTGCGGTCTATGCCTGTGTGCGGGTTCTGTCAGAAGCAATTGCACAGCTGCCGCTTCATGTGTACAAATACAACGATAGCGGAAAAGAGCGAGTGCCACAGCATCCGCTTTATTTTTTACTCCACGACCAGCCAAATCCTGAAATGACTTCTTTTGTTTTCCGAGAAACCTTAATGTCACATCTGCTGATTTACGGCAATGCCTATGCACAGATTATCCGAAACGGCAGAGGTGATGTTTTAGGGCTATACCCTTTGATGCCTGACAAAATGAAGGTTGACCGTGATGAGAAAAACCGCCTGATATATATTTACAGCCGTTACGATGAGGCAAATCCGAATCTGAAAGAACAGGGCGACATCGTTCTTTATGCTGATGAAGTCCTGCACATTCCGGGTTTAGGATTTGACGGACTGGTTGGATATTCGCCGATTGCACTTGCAAAAAATGCAATCGGCATTTCTATTGCCTGTGAAGAATATGGAGCATCGTTTTTCGGAAATAATGCAAATCCAAGCGGTGTATTGGAGCATCCGGGAGTGATTAAAAATCCCGATAAATTAAGAGATGCATGGCACAGAGCATATGGAGGAAAAAACTCACATAAAGTTGCCGTTTTAGAAGAAGGCGTAAAATTTACACCAATCTCAATTCCAAACAATGAAGCACAGTTTCTGGAAACCAGAAAGTTTCAGATTGAGGAAATAGCAAGAATGTACCGTGTACCGCTTCATATGATCGGTGACCTTGACCATGCAACATTCAGTAACGTAGAACATTTATCCCTTGATTTCGTGAAATATAGCCTCGATCCTTGGATTGTCCGATGGGAGCAGTCATTGCAGAAAGCCTTGCTTTCTGATTCTGAAAAAGGGCAGTATTTCGTGAAATTCAATGTGGACGGGCTTTTGCGAGGCGATTATGCTTCCCGTATGCAGGGCTATGCTACTGCAAGACAAAACGGCTGGATGTCGGCGAATGACATCCGAGAACTTGAAGATATGAATATGCTTTCTGAGGAAGAGGGCGGAAACCTGTACCTCGTAAATGGCAGCTTTACAAAACTCGCAGATGCAGGAGCATTTGCAAATCAAAATTCAGAAAAGGAGGAGAAAACCAAATGAAGAAATTCTGGAACTTTATCCAAAATGAAGATACATCGGAAACAGAGCTTTTGTTTAACGGTCCTATCTCTGAAGATACCTGGTGGGGCGATGAGGTCACACCTGCACTGTTCCGTGATGAACTTGCAAAAGTCAGCGGAAACTTGACAGTCTGGCTGAACTCGCCGGGCGGCGATGTGTTCGCTGCAAGTCAGATTTATTCTATGCTGAAAAATCATAAAGGCAAGGTCACCGTAAAAATTGATGGTATTGCTGCCTCTGCCGCATCGGTTGTGGCAATGGCAGGCGATGAAACTTTGATTGCACCGACTGCCCTAATGATGATTCATGACCCCAGCACTTGTGCTATGGGCAACAAGGCAGATATGGAAAAAGCTATCATCTTGCTGGATGAGGTAAAAGAAAGTATCATCAACGCCTACGAAACCAAATCTCATCTCAGCAGAAACAAGATTGCGAAACTGATGTCCGATGAAACATGGCTCAATGCAAAAAAGGCTCATGAGATGGGATTTGTGGACGGGATTCTGTTTGCAGATAAGAAAATGCCTGTTGTTCCTGAAGAGGAAGAACAGGATGAAGAAGAAAAAGAAGATACACTGACCGCAATGACCTATTCCAAATCGAAGAATCTATCTGCATTCTTATCCAAAGTATCTGCATCAGCAGAATCCGTTACAGGCACACTCATTGACCAGCTTGAAAAAAGGCTGGCATTACTGAAATACTAAGGAGGATTTTAACTATGGCTATGACAATTCAGGAACTCAGAGAAAAAAGAAAGAAGGCCTGGGACACTGCCCGTGATTTTCTTGACAGCAAGCGAAACGCAAACGGTGTTCTCAGTGAGGAAGATTCCAAGACCTACGATGCAATGGAACAGACGATTGTAGACCTTGGAAAGGAAATTCAGCGTCTGGAAAGGCAGGCTGAAATCGAAGCTGAAATGAACAAGGCAACTTCCACTCCTGTTCTCGGAAAACCCGCAA
>OHWR01000690.1_pt1 | contig 15276 bp, 14 predicted proteins | sample 1579771 | NCBI WGS metagenome assembly OHWR01 (sample SAMEA3882542, study PRJEB24775) | human gut metagenome | biome: human-associated habitat; feature: intestine environment; material: feces | place: Netherlands | collected 2009/2010 | reverse complement strand
TTTTGGATGACACAATGACGAAGTCAGGAAAGAGAAGTCCATAACTTGCTGAGATTTTCAGCGAAGTTATGGACTCTATGACGGTTGCGAAAAGACGTCTATTATTTACTTCTATTATTGTCTATCCATTTAACCGAAACAATGATATATCTACCTACAACAAATAACAATAGGCAAATAAAAGCAGACCAAATAGCATGCTTGCTAAAATCCTCCTTAAATCCGTCCTGTCTAATGCTATTGATATTTTCAAGAAAATCTATTTTGTTCCTATTAGCTTCCTCAACAGCCTGATTATATAGGAGGTCATTTTTATATTGATCTGGGACCGTTTCCGTAGAGGAAATGTTTTCATGTTCAACTTCAGTTCCTAAATCCCCATAGTAATAACCACGAGGATTTGCTTCATAATACTTTAGACGCTTATAAATTTTTTCTGGATTCATATCTCCTCCATCACTCATTACCCCAGGATCATAACAGCTCTCACCCCAATAAGTGTCATTAGAATCCAATTTAAGCTCTTTTATGTCATTCTGATGATAAACATAAAAAGCCCCAAGATAGACGAGCCAAGTTAATATGGCACATCCTATAATTTTAAGATTGGCAACAATTTCATCTGCAATTGTTGATTTCTTAACGGACGGATCAGATTTTATTTTTACTTCGATAGGTTTATCAGAAGAAATTTTATGCTCAAGTATCGGCTCAGTTGTAACCTCAGTCATCTGCTCATGTTGATTCGTGAGAATAGTACCAATAGATGATGAAATTTCTTCATCTATTTTAGCTCCACAGTGCCGACAATATTTTGAACTTGTCTTAATTTTATTTCCGCATTCGCTACAAAAGATAAAGTCATTTCCTGTATTTTTTGTTTCGGAGGAATCATTTAGGGTAGTCGTATTCAGTGTGGGTGATGTAGGAACGATAGTAATATCTTCGTTATCCTCGAACAAATCATTGAATGAGTCGGCCATAGTTTTATTTTGTTTTCTTAAGCAGACCTATCAGGAAACATACTATTAAGAGCCATGCTAATATAGTGGCAATACCTATTAAAGTATAAACAGGTTTCGGAATGGAATAATACCCATCTTCTACATACTCAAGTATGAAATAAAACAGTCTCACAATTAACAGAACGGATGAGCCGATAAGTCCACAAATAACGGAAGATTTTAGCTTCATAATTTTCATTATTTAGATTTGATATGCAAAATTAATCATTTTCAGCGATATATCAAAGGAATACTTCAAGGTCGTTGACTTTGAAGATACAGCAGTTGCGGATTTTGCGACATTCGCCGGAGGAAAGCAACTTGACGTTGCGCCAGCCTCCGTAAAAATTGTATCGCAGAGAGATGCAATTTCGGAGTTCGAGGATAGAGCCGTCGGATTTCCAAACGGAAATATCGACAGGGTCGCCGCTGTTGAGCATTGAGCGAGCTGCCCTTAACTAAAAATGGACTATGTGATGATTATTTAGTACCGCAACATTGTCGCACATAGAACAAATACATTATGTATATACACGAAGGGATAATTAGATAAACTTCCGTTGGGATGCTTCTGATGTATCAAACCTTTAGGAAACAGAATGTCGACAATAAAAATTTTTTATTGTCGACATTCTGTTTTGAGCTATTGGGTAGAGGCTATTTAAGCTTGTCGATGATCTGCTGAATGGTCAATTCTTCTTGCTCGCCAGTTTCCATACATTTCAGTGTGACGGTGCTTTTTTCCAATTCTGTCTCGCCGATGATTGCCACGTAAGGGATGAGGTTGTCGTTGGCATATCCCATCTGTTTTTTCATCTTGGCAGTTTCTGGATACAACTCGCAAGAGATGCCGGCGGCACGCAGTGATTTGATATGTTTGAGCGAAGCCGCTGCCTCTTTGTCACCGAAGTTTACGAAGAACACTGTTGTCCCAGCCTGTGTGCCTGTTGGGTATAGGTCTAGCTGGTTGAGCACGTCGTAGATGCGGTCGGCTCCGAAAGAAATGCCCACGCCTGACACGCCTGGAAGTCCGAACACGCCGGTAAGGTTGTCGTAGCGTCCGCCGCCGGTGATGCTGCCGATTTGCACGTCATTGGCTTTCACTTCGATGATTGTGCCGGTGTAGTAATTCAAACCGCGTGCCAGCGACACGTCAAGTTCCAAAGTGGCGTTGATGCCGATTTCATCAGTCTGACCGATTACGAAACGCAGTTCCTCAATACCCTTTTTGCCGATTTCTGAAGTGGCAAGCAACTGTTCCAGACTCTCAAGTTTCTAGTTGTTTGAACCTGAAAGCGTAAGCAATGGCTGCAACTGGTCAACAGCGGCTTGGCTGATTCCTTTTTCAAGAAGTTCGGCATTGACATTGTCGATGCCGATTTTGTCGATTTTGTCGATAGCCACAGTGATGTCGACAATCTTGTCTGGTTCGCCGATAACTTCGGCAATGCCCGACAACACTTTGCGGTTGTTGAGCTTTATGGTGATGTTTATGCCGAAGCGTTGAAACACGTCGTCGATAATCTGCAGCAAGTCAATTTCGTTGAGCAGAGAGTCGGTGCCTATAACGTCGGCGTCACATTGATAGAATTCGCGATAGCGTCCTTTTTGAGGGCGGTCGGCGCGCCATACTGGCTGAATCTGGAATCGCTTGAACGGGAATTGCAGTTCGCCGCGGTGTTGAACCACGAAGCGGGCAAATGGCACCGTAAGGTCGTAGCGCAACCCCTTTTCGCAGAGTGCGGATGTCAATCGCGGACAGTTGCGGTCAAGCAGTTGTTCGTCCGATGCGTTCTTGAGGAAGTCTCCGGAGTTGAGTATTTTGAAAAGCAGTTTGTCGCCTTCTTCTCCGTATTTGCCCATCAGAGTGGAGAGATTCTCCATCGCCGGGGTTTCAATCTGTCGGAATCCGTGAAGTGCGAAAACTTGTTTGATTGTGTCGAATATGTAATTACGCTTTGCCATCTCCGCAGGGGAGAAGTCGCGCGTTCCTTTGGGTATGGATGGTTTCTGTGCCATTTTTATATAATCTTTAAAACGTTGCACAAAAGTAGTGCAAATAATTTGTTTTTCATATCAATTTGGACTAATTTGTCGCTTGCCAGCTATGTTGTAGTCGCATATTAGTCGCGACGCCCAAGAAAAATGAAAATGTAGTAGATAAGCGTGGCAAGACTTGCGAGAGCTGCGACAACGTAGGTGTAGGCGGCTGATTTCAGCGCGTCTTTTGCCTGCGCTGTGGTTTGCCCGTATGTGATACCCGCGTTGCTTAACCATGCCATAGCCCGCTGGCTGGCATTGATTTCAACAGGGAGTGTGACAAAAGAGAACAGTGTGGTGAGTGCATACAAGCCGATGCCGAACAACAGAAGCCCGGGGAAGATGTTGAGAAGCACAATTCCTGCAAGCAGTATCCACGGCATTACGTTTGATGCAAAACTAACCGCAGGCACGAGGTTGGACCGCAGTTGAAGAAAAGAATATTTCGTGGCGTGCTGCACGGCGTGGCCGCATTCGTGGGCGGCAACGGCCGCCGCTGCCACGCTGCTGCCGTAGTACACATTGCGGCTAAGATTGACGGTCAATGTGGCTGGGTTGTAATGATCGGTCAGTTGTCCTTCTATTTGTGTTACTTTCACGTTGTTGATGCCATTGTCGCGCAGCATTTTTTCTGCCACTTGAGCGCCAGTCATTCCGTTGCTTAAAGGCGTTTTCGAATAGGTGCTGAATTTGCTTTTAAGAGAAGCCTGCACGGCATAACTTGCCACTGCGATTGCGATGAATAGTATAAAATACATAATCGTTTAAGTTTATAGGTAAGTATATATAAACGATTTGGCAAAATTTGTGCCAAAAGAAAAACGGCGGAGGTGGATTGACACCTTCGCCGTTAAATGCAATGCTGTGTGTTGACTATTTGTCAGTTTTGAGCCATTTGTCAAACCAGCCGAAGAATTCGCGTTGCCACAAAAGAGCGTTCTGAGGCTTGAGAATCCAGTGGTTCTCGTTTGGATAAACAAGCATGCGCGTAGGAATGCCTCGAAGTTTAGCAGCGTTGAATGCCATCATTCCTTGCGAGGCAAGAATGCGATAGTCCTTTTCTCCCACAGAAATCATGATTGGAGCGGTCCATTTGTCAACGGCCTTGTGCGGTGAGTTGGCATACGTGCGCTGTGCGACGGCTTTGTTTTTGTCCCAGAATGCTCCTCCAAGATCCCAATTTGCAAACCACATCTCTTCAGTTTCAAGATATTGTGACTCAGCGTTGAAAATACCGGCATGGGCAAAGAGCGCGGCGAAACGGTTGTCGTGATGTCCGGCAAGCCAATAAACGGAGAATCCGCCATAACTTGCGCCTGTGGCGCCGATATGGTCGGCGTCAACATATGGACGTTGTTTTACATAGTCGACAGCCGAAAGGTAGTCCTTCATGTTCTGACCACCATAGTCACCTGAAATCTGTGCGTTCCATTCTGTGCCGAATCCTGGAAGTCCACGACGGTTTGGCGCAATGACGATATAGCCTTGCGATGCCATCAGACGGAAGTTCCAACGGTAGCTCCAGAATTGGCTCACTGCCTGTTGCGGACCACCTTGACAGTAAAGGAGGGCTGGGTATTTCTTGTTGGGGTCAAAGTTCGGAGGGAGCACTACCCATGTGAGCATCTCTTTGCCGTCGGTTGTAGGCACCATCACTTTCTCCACGGTTACAGGAGAGAGTTGGTTGAGGAGGTCTGTGTTGACGTTTGTCAATTGCTTGTCGCTTTTCTTGTCGACAATGAAGATTTCGTTAGGATACTCCAATGAGTGGCGCAGGGCAACCACTCTTTTCTCATCTACAGGAGCAAGAGTTGCATAGTCGCACATCTGGTCGGCGATAGTTTCAACCTTCTTGGCCTTGACGTCGATTGAGAAAATCGGTGACGGTCCGTGGTATGGGGCGATGAAATAGATTGCCTTGCCGTTTGGATTCCACGCTATCGAAAGGGCTGTGTAGTCCCAGTTTTCTGTGAGGTCGGTTTTTACGCCCGTCTTGATGTCGAGGACGAATATGCGGTTCTTGTCTGACTCATATCCGTCGTGTTCCATTGACAACCATGCGAGTTTGTCGCCTTTGGGAGAGAATGTGGGGTTTGTGTCGTAGCCCATCATTCCCTCGGTGAGGTTCTTGGTCTCTTTAGTCTCGAGATTGTACAGATAAATGTCGGAATTTGTGGAGAGACTGTATTCCATGCCAGTCTTCTTGCGAGAAGAGTAGGCGATTGTTTTTGAATCAGGAGACCAGGAGAATGATTCAGTGCCACCGAACGGAAGCATCGGGCATTCATAAGGCTCGCCCTCCATGATGTCTACAATGTCGGAGATTCCGTTTTCCGACACGTTGCCAATAAATGGGTGCGGAATTTCGGTAACCCAGTGGTCCCAGTGTTTATACATCAGGTCGTCGACAATTTTCACATCGGCTTTGTCAAGGTCAGGATACACGTCGGTCGACGCTTTACCATATTTGATGTTGCGGATGAGCAGAATCTTTGTCTCGTCGGGGGAGAACAAGAAACCGTCGATGCCTTTTTCAACATTGGAAATTTGTTTGCGGTTTTCTCCGTTTGGATCCATAGTGAAAAGCTGCATTCCGTCGTCGGTGGATGAAAGGAACGCAATCTTTGTGCCGTTTTTGATCCAAACAGCACCAACCTCGCTTTCGGCAGTGTTGGTGATTTTTTGAGGATTGCTTCCGTCAATGTTCATTGTCCACAATTCCTTGTTGCCCTTGTCGGCCTTAAGGCTGATGAACTCGACGTTGTAGAGAATCTTTTTCTTGTCGGGGGAAACTTGTGGGTCGGTTACGCGGCCGAATGCCTCCATGAGCTCTGGAGTCATCTTTCCGTCGACAACTTTGAAATCCGGACGCGAGATTATTTCCGCGCCTGTCGCTTCGTTTGCAACCGTCGATGCGACGGCTAAGATGGAAGCTGCCATGATTGTCTTGTTAAAGTTCATTTAAAAATTCTTTTTATGTTTGTTGTTCTGAAATTTGCTTTCGTATTGACGTTGTGAACCGAAAAGCTCGGCGATGAGATCTTTTCTTCCCAGGCGAATCAGCGACCGGCGGATGTCGGCGGCAAACTCTTTTTTATACCAGAAGAAGTATTGACGCTGAGCTTCTTTTTCTTTTGGCGTTTTGGCTGTAAACACGGGCTGCAGCGTGTATGGGTGGTAGCCCGTGTAGTAGATTTCAGATGCCAAAGTCATGGGTGTTGGAGTGAAGTCCTGCACCTGTTCCAGGTGAAAGTTCAGTTTCTTGGTGATGGCGGCAAGCTCAGCCATGTCTGTCTCCCTGCATGCCGGATGCGAGGAAATGAAGTAAGGAATCAGTTGCTGCCGTAGTCCGTATTTTACATTGAGCTCATCAAAAAGTTTGTTGAACTTACGGAACAAATTGAATGACGGTTTGCGCATGCAGTTCAGCACGGTGTCGGATGTGTGTTCGGACGCTACTTTCAGCCGTCCGGAAACGTGCTTTACAATCAGTTCCTCCAGATATCTTCGGTTCGATTGGTTTACTTTGGCATTGCGGTTTTCTGCAAATGCAAGGTCGTAGCGCACACCGCTGCCGATGAACGATTTCTTGATTCCTGGCAGACTGTCGACGGCATGGTATACCTCAAGCAGACGTTGGTGGTCGTTGTTGAGATTTTTGCATGGGGCAGGGTGCAGACACGACGGGCGTTGGCATTTCTTGCAAATGTCAAGGTCGTGGCCGTGCATGTCGTACATGTTTGCCGATGGCCCGCCAAGGTCGGAGATGTAACCTTTGAAGTCCGACATCTGTGCAACCACTTTAGCCTCGTCGACAATTGATTTCTGACTTCGGGACGAGATGAATTTGCCTTGATGTGCAGAAATGGTGCAGAATGCACAACCGCCGAAGCATCCGCGGTGCATGTTGATGGAATGCCGGATCATCTCATAGGCGGGAATCCTTTTCCCGTTGTAGCGGGGATGTGGCATTCTGGTGTAGGGCAGGTCGAACGACTTGTCCATTTCCGCTTGTGTCATTGGTGGATACATGGGGTTGACCTTTACCGCCACATTGCCTGTGGCTTGCCAAATGGTGTTGCCGTTCCAACGGTTGGACTCTATTTCGATATGCTTGAAGTTTTCGGCCTGATGTTTTTTGCTCTTCAGACATTGCTCGAAAGAATGCAGCACAACGTCTGTCTCGGATTGTTTCGGAATGTCGCTGTTTTTCTTCAAAACGACAGTTTGGCGAATGTCGTCAATGTCGTGGATGTTGCTTCCGTTCTCCAATCGTTTGCATAGTTCGACAATGGGACGTTCGCCCATGCCGTATATGAGCATGTCGGCTCCGCATTCCGTAAGAATTGAAGGACGCAGCCGGTCTGCCCAATAATCGTAGTGCGACACGCGGCGTAGCGAAGCCTCAATGCCTCCTACAACAACAGGGATGTCGGGAAACAGGCGTTTCAGAATCTGAGTGTAGACGATTGTCGGATAGTCGGGGCGTGCGCCATGACGTCCGTTGGGGGTATAGGCGTCGTCGCTGCGTCGTCTGCGCGCAGCGGTATAGTGGTTAACCATGGAGTCCATTGCGCCGGCGGAAACACCGAAAAACAGTCGTGGGGCTCCAAGCTTTTTAAAGTCGCGCAGGTCGTCTTGCCAGTTCGGTTGAGGCACGATTGCCACATTGTAGCCTTCGTGCTCGAGGATGCGTCCCAAGACAGCGCAGCCCATTGACGGATGGTCGATATATGCGTCGCCGGAGAATAGAATCACGTCGATGTGGTTCCATCCCAGCCGTTCAATTTCCTTTTTGGTTGTAGGCAGCCAAAGGGGTTTGTTTTGTTTATGTGGTGATTGTTCTGTCATTTCATCTCGTTTAGTTTGTCCTCGAGTCGAATCATCTCATCCCGTAATTGAGCGGCGGTGATGAAGTCCATATTCTTTGCGGCGGCAACCATATCGGCTTTCGTTTTCTCGATTGCTTTTTCGAGATTGTCTTTCGACATGTATGCAACGACCGGATCGGCGGCGATATGATGTAAGGAGTCAATGTCGTAAATGCTTGATGTCGCCTTTTTAGGAATAGGCTTCTTTTGCTTGTTTTCCGACTCCTCCTTCTTGTCGACTCCGACAACGCGGATGCGCTCTTTGACAATTGCCTGAGGGGTGATTCCATGCTCTTCGTTGTATTGAAGTTGTATTGCCCTGCGGCGTTCCGTCTCGTCGATTGTCAGCTGCATGGATTCTGTAATTTTGTCGGCATACATTATAACTGTACCGTTAAGGTTTCGTGCGGCGCGTCCTACGGTCTGTGTCAGCGAACGGTGTGAGCGAAGGAAGCCTTCTTTGTCGGCGTCGATTATTGCAACCAGCGACACTTCCGGAAGGTCCAGTCCCTCACGGAGCAGGTTTACGCCTATGAGCACATCAATTTCTCCAGCTCGCAAATTGTCGAGAATCTGAATGCGGTCCATAGTGTCAACGTCTGAATGGATATATGCGCAGTTGATGTCGAGTTTGGTGAGGTAGCTGGACAGCTCTTCCGCCATGCGTTTTGTCAAAGTTGTCACCAGCACGCGCTCATTGCGCTCAATGCGCAGATGAATCTCCTCGAGAAGATCGTCAATCTGACCCTTTGACGGACGAACAAGAATTTTTGGGTCGAGCAATCCTGTCGGGCGGATTAATTGTTCTACAATCACGCCCTCAGATTTGTTCAATTCATATTCTGCTGGAGTGGCGCTGACATATATAGTCTGATGCGTGGCTTCCTCGAATTCCTCGAATTTCAGCGGACGGTTGTCGATTGCCGCAGGCAGCCTGAAGCCGTATTCGACAAGGTTCATCTTCCTTGAAATGTCGCCTCCGTACATGGCGCGAATCTGTGGGATCGTGACGTGGCTTTCGTCGATTATTGTCAAGAAATCTTTTGGAAAATAGTCAAGCAGGCAGAATGGACGCACGCCTGGCAGACGCCCGTCGAAATATCTGGAATAGTTTTCTATGCCGGAGCAATAGCCCACTTCCCGCATCATCTCCAAGTCGTAGGTCACACGTTCGTAAAGCCGTTTGGCCTCGACCTCACGGCCTTCGTTGCGGAACATGTCGACTTGTTTGCCCAAATCCAACTCAATTTGGTGTATGGCTGATGCTGTGCGTTCTTTTGTGGAAACAAAGATGTTTGCCGGGAAAATCTTATATCCTTCAAGCTGTAGTTCCGTTTCCATCGTTTCCGGATTGAGCGATGATATGGATTCGATTTCATCGCCCCAGAAGATGATGCGTATTATGATTTCCTCATATGCCAGATACAGGTCGACAGTGTCTCCTTTAACACGAAACTGCCCGCGACCCAGCTCTATCTCTGTCCGGGAGTAGAGCGAGTCGACAAGGTTGCGTAGAAAGACGTTGCGGGCTATTTTTTGTCCCACTTTTATTTCTACTACGTTCTTGTCGAAGTCCTCCGGATTGCCAATGCCGTACAGACACGACACGGATGAAACGATAACCACATCGCGTCTGCCCGACAATAGAGCTGTTGTTGCGGCAAGACGCAAACGGTCTATCTCGTCGTTTATCATCAAGTCCTTCTCGATATATTTGTCGGACGATGGAATGTATGCCTCGGGTTGGTAGTAGTCGTAGTAGGAAACGAAATAATGGACAGCGTTTTTTGGGAAAAACGATTTGAATTCAGCATACAACTGGGCGGCAAGCGTTTTGTTGTGCGACAAAATCAAAGTCGGACGATTGACTCGTTCGATTACGTTTGCCATCGTGAAGGTCTTGCCGGAACCAGTGACGCCCAGAAGGGTTTGGTAGTCGGCTCCGTTCTTAAGCCCGTTGAACAATTCCTCAATGGCCTGCGGTTGGTCGCCTGTCGGTTTGTATGCAGATTCAATTTTGAAGTCCATTGTTGCGTTTTATTGTTGAATGCGTTTGAGGAGTAAAACCTCTTTTTTGTTTCTGTCAAGGAGACGTATTGTCTTCCCTCCGTTTTCACGCTTTATGATTTCCGTCTCTTCCAATGCAACCATAAAGTCGCGTTCAACAGCCATCTTGCTGTCTTCACACTTCATTCTGGAGACAATGATGTTTTGGAACTGTATGAACCAGTCTTTGTTGCGGTCCAATCCGATGTCGCCGTTGAAAATGTTGCAACCGGTTTTGCCATGAATCTTCAATTCCGGAACATCGACAACAATTTCAAGATTGCTGTCTTCGATTTCATTGCCGCTGATTTTGTCTATTCTCCACATTCCTGTCATGACGTCGGCATTGTGGCGTTTGGCATGGACAACAATATTTCCGCGCTTGTCGAGAAGGTCGAGATAATAAATGTCGTTCTTCTTTTTAGTTATAGTGTATGAGCAGGCATCGCCCAATCCGGTTTTTATATCGTCCTCTTCGCGGATATATGCACTTGGTAGATGAGTCATTTCTATCTCGGACACCGAGATGTGGCCTCTCTCCGGAATCTCGAAGCACGCATTGACAACATTTCCTCCCACATCACCATAGATTCTGCCGTCGGAGGCGTTTATGTCAATGTAAGGCGCGGAGTCGCGCAGATTCATGTCTCTTCCGTTGGCGGAGAGAATTATCCATTCGCCATAGATGCGGCTGCCGGAAACTTGAGTGTTGGCAGATGTGCTGTAGGCAACCCTATTGGATTGTCTGACTCCGGATTCTGGAGTCTCGCAGAATGCCTCCGCCCCAAAAAGCATAGATGAGGAGGATGGCGGATAAGCTGTATTTGATATTCATAAATTTATTCATCAATCCAATGTTTTCTGATGGGATATTTAACAGGGCGTATAAGCAAACGCAATGATGTGGTGTAGAACAAATATGCCCAAACCCAATTTATCAATACGTTGACCTTGTTTCTCATGCCGAGTATCGATATGAGATGGATGAACATCCATGTCGCCCATGCAGGACGTCCGTAGAGATATGCAAACTTCAAATCGCACACTGCGCGATTTCGTCCAATTGTAGCCATAGAGCCTTTGTCGACATATTTAAACGCCGTGTCGGCTCCGGTGTTGAGCCGCTTGGCAAGATGTTTTGCTTGCTGTATTGCAACCTGTGCCACTTGCGGGTATCCGTTGGGATGCGACTCGTCTTCCAGATAGGCGATGTCGCCAAGGGCATAGATGTTGTCGTATCCCTTTATTTTGCAGTTTGAGCCAACAATGTAGCGGTTTCCGCGGGTGATTGAATCATCGCTGATTCCATTGATTTTATTGCCTGTGATACCTGCTGTCCAAATCAGCGTCTCGCAATAGATTTCCTCGCCGGTCGACAGGTGAAGTACATTGTTTTCATATGACTTCATCATACAGTTTAGCCTGGTCTCAATCATGAGATGCCCCAAGTAGACTTTTGCATCGTGTGACGCTCTTTCGCTCATTGTGCGGAGAAAGCGGTCAGTGCCCTCAATCAGAATCACTCTGACATCGTCAATGTCGATTTCTGGATACTCTTTGTTTAGGATATATCGTTTCATCTCGCCGAGCGCGCCGGCAACCTCAACGCCAGAAGGTCCGCCGCCCACAACGACAAAACTTAACAGTTGGCGTCTGCGTTCGCGGTCGGTGGTGATGCAAGCGCGTTCAAGTCGGTCGAGAATTTCGTTGCGCAGGCGTATAGCCTCAGCGGTGGATTTGAGCGTGTGCACTTTTTCCTTCAGTTCCGGCTGGTTGAAGAAGTTGTTGGTCGTTCCGGAAGCGATTACCAATTGGTCATATTTGATTGTCTCAAATTGCGTGCGGACGGTTGAGTTCTTGCTGTCGATTTCCAAAACCTCGCCGAAGTGGTAATTGGTATTTTTGAGACGTCTCATTTCCCTACGGAACGGGAAGGATATGCTGCTCGGCTCAAGTCCGGAAGATGCTATTTGATAGAAAAGCGGTGGGAAACTATGAAAATTGTTTTTGTCCAAAATGGTGACTCTGAATTTATTCTTGTCAAGTTCCTTTGCCAAATTGAGTCCGGCAAAACCGCCTCCGATTATCACAATGTGTTGTAGTTTCTCCATATAAGGGTCTATAAATTGTCGAATGAAATAATAAAAAACACAAACAGCCTGCTATCTTCTCTTGCAAAGATACGCATTTATTGGCGATTTTGGATTACATTTGCAGTCAATCTGGATATTATTATGAACAATTATAGGTATATACGAAGTTTTTTATTGATTTTAATATTGTCGGTGACCTCTTTGACTGGCGTTTGCCAATTGAACACGGAGCGGTTGCTGACAATTGGTAGAAATGCGCTTTATTTTGAGGACTATCTTCTTTCAATACAATACTTCAACCAAGTGATAAAGGTTAAACCTTATCTTGCCGATCCGTATTTTTTTAGAGGACTTGCCAAATTCTATCTTGAAGACTATAGTGGCGCGGAGGCGGATTGCACGATGGCTATCGACCGCAATCCGTTTGTTGTGGACGCCTATGAGGTCAGGGCTTTGTCGAGGTTGCAGACGGGAAAATATCTTGATGCGGTGAAGGATTATGATAAAGGATTGGAGTTCTTGCCTGAGAATAAGGTGTTTATGCTTAATAAGGCAATAGCGTTGCAGAACGCCGGGGAGTTTGGCGACTCGCATGCGGCATATGACGAGTTGTTGCAGAAGTTCCCGAAATACGACAAAGGCTATCTAGGACGTGCGCAGTTGTGTCTGGCCGAAAAAGATTCGTTGGCGGCACTGCCCGACCTTGACAAATGTTTGGAGCTGAATGCCAACACGATTGAAGCATACCTTATGATGGCGGATATACATTATGGAAAAAGTAAGGATTGCGAAGCTGCGGTGAAAGATTTGGATGCGGCGGTCAAACTTTCACCGAAGGAGGCGGGGCTGTTTATAAACAGGGCGTATCTTAAATATAATTTGGAGGATTATTTCGGGGCGATGGCTGATTTCGACTATGCGATAGGATTGGATCCTGAAAATGTGACGGCAAGGTTCAACCGAGGTCTTCTGAGGATGGAGGTGCAAGATGTGAATAAGGCTATAGAAGATTTCACGGCCGTTATCAGTATGGAACCCGACAATGACAAGGCGGTCTACAACAGGGCGGTGCTTTATCAGCAGCTGCGCCAATATAGAAAAGCCATCGCTGACTACGATAAGGTGATAGGAAAGTATCCGTATCTGTCGGCGCTGTATTTTGCAAGGGGCGAATGCAAGCGCATGATGGGCGATATGAAAGGCGGTGAGCGTGATTACAACAAATCGCGGGATATGCAGCGCCGGCATGAGGAGCGCCGGCATATTGTGGCGGACACTGACGATAAGCGGAAAGACGACTATGCGGAGGAAAATCCAGAAGATGTCATGAAGCGGCTCACTTCGCTTGAGACTGTTGATGAGAAGCATGATGTGAAACCTGAATACGACAATAAATACCGAGGCAAGATACAGAATTACGATATACCTGTGAGGGTGGAGGATTCGTATGTGTTGAGTTATTATGACAGAACTACGGAGCTTAGGACGGATGCCTTCTATCAGAAAGAGTTGGACGAGCTTAACTCTAGCCTGTATCTAAGAGACCGGCTGTTTATGACAAATGCCGAACATAAATTGATTGAGCAGGAGATTGAAAAACAGTTTGAACTGATACGCCACTATACGGCGTTGCTCAACAACGGCGACAAACGCGCTGTGGACTATTTCGGCAGAGCGATAAGCTATATGATGGTGAAGAATTATGATTCCGCGATACAGGATTTGTCGGAGGCGGTTAAATTGAGTCCGCGTTTCGCATTGGCATATTTTGTCAAAGCGTGTGCCCGCGAGGCGCAAGAGCGGAGCAGAAGGGTGTCGTCGGAAAAAAGCAATAGGGATGACATAATGGCTGAAAATGCAAGATATGCAGAGATCGTGGCAGACTACGACAAGGCGGTTGAGCTGTCGCCGCGCCTGATATATGCATACTTCAACAAGGGCAATCTGTTTTATATGCGTGACGACTACACTTCGGCGATAAGTTGCTATACAAAGGCGATTGAGATAAAGCAGGATTTCGGAGAGGCTTATTACAATCGGGGAATAGCTTTTTTCCGTATGGGCAATTTCGACAAGGGTATGGCTGACTTGAGTCGCGCGGGAGAACTCGGAATAATGTCGTCGTATAATTTGATTAAACGGATGAGGCGTAACTCAAAATGATAAGGCGGGGCTTAAAAAAAAGACCAAATATATTTGCCATACTGATAAAATGAGTAATTTTGCAGCCGAATCATGCGTTAGTTGTATTTATGCAATGATTAAAAAACAGAAAAATTATGAATATTAAATTTCCAGATGGAAGCAGCAAGCAATTCGAGGTTGGCGTAACGCCGCTTCAGATTGCGGAAGGAATCAGTCAGCGACTCGCAAAAGACGTGCTCGCTGCAACGGTCAATGGTGAAGAATGGGATTTGACACGTCCAATTGTAAACGACGCGGAAATCAAACTTTTCAAGTGGGATGACCCAGAGGGAAAACATGCGGCATACATCGGCACACTTGCTTGCCGAGGCTCTGCAGGAGTTGTATCCAGGCGTTAAATTCGGTATCGGTCCGGCGATTGAGAACGGATTCTATTATGATATAGATCCAGGAGAAAACACAATCACAAGCGCCGACTTTGCCAAAATTGAAAAGAAAATGCAGGAACTTGCTTCAAGAAAAGAAGCGGTGGTGCGTAAAGATATCTCAAAGGCCGACGCGTTGAAAATGTTCGGCGACAGAGGCGAAACATACAAATGCGAGCTTATCAGCGAGCTTGAAGACGGCTCGATTACTACTTATACGCAGGGTGCGTTTACGGATTTGTGCCGTGGCCCGCATATCCCGAACACGGGTGCTATAAAGGCTGTAAAGGTGCTTTCTTTGGCTGGCGCATATTGGCGAGGCGATGAGAAGCGCAACCAGTTGGTTCGTGTGTATGGCATTTCTTTCCCGAAAAAATCTATGCTTGACGAGTATCTTGTGATGCTTGAAGAAGCCAAGAAACGCGACCACCGTAAAATCGGCAAGGATATGGAGCTGTTCATGTTCTCGGAAAAGGTGGGCAAAGGTTTGCCAATGTGGCTACCGAATGGAACAGACCTCCGTTTGCGTCTGCAGGACTTCTTGCGCAAGATACAGCGTGGCTGTGACTACAAAGAAGTCATCACTCCTCCGATTGGAAACAAGATGCTTTATGTGACCTCCGGAGGAGTGATGACTTCTTTGTAGTCACAG
>OHWR01000662.1_pt1 | contig 15668 bp, 5 predicted proteins | sample 1579771 | NCBI WGS metagenome assembly OHWR01 (sample SAMEA3882542, study PRJEB24775) | human gut metagenome | biome: human-associated habitat; feature: intestine environment; material: feces | place: Netherlands | collected 2009/2010 | reverse complement strand
GCTCCCGTTTTTTCGGGGCGGCAGACTTATGGGCGGGCAGTTCCTGTTTGAGCTTTTGCAGGACAGAACTTTTCTGCTGTTCTTGAGCGACTTTTCGGAACTGTCTGGTGAACAGGTCGGTCAAACCGGGATTGACCTGATCTACCACCAGATAGGCACAGTGGCGGGAAGCGCCGCTGTCCTCCAGCGTAGGAATGTTTTTTGCCCATGCTTTATTGTCCTGAGAGATACGCCCGTCATAGTTCTTGCGCTGGATGGTGTTGGCAAGAATAAACTGTACCCGTTCCGTCCCGAACTTTTCCAGCACATCTTTGACCGCCGCCTCCGTATCCAGCCGATTCTCTGCATAGTGGGCGCTGATGGTCTGCTCAATGGCTTCTTTGCAGGCGCTGTTCGCCTGATATGAGAGGTTGTACTGTGCCATTTCCCCATGCTCGGACGCATAGGCAGCAGAATGTGGATAGACCGGTGTTGTTCGCAGTTCCTCTTTGGCTCTGCACACATCGTCGGCACGGCTTTCAATGCTGTCCCGGATCACATCCATATAGCCGGTCTCCAGCTTTTCAAAATAGCGGTACACATCCGCCAACGGAGAGGGAGATTCCAAAAGTGCCTGAGCCTGGGTGTCGGTTAACTCCAGTTCCTCCATTGCCATCACGATGTCCTCGCGGATGGTGTACTCATAGGCATGGTTTAAGACTTCTTCCGGGGGCTGGCTTTTCAACCAGTCCCTATATTTTTCCTGCTCAGTGGCCATCTTTTCATAAAGGGCCGTATTCAGATTATTGGTATTCATGTTATCGCACCTCCTCATGCTGTTTTGGTTTCTTGTCTGTACTGCGGGGCGTCGCCGGACGCTTCAGGCTGTCTAGCACCGAGGGTCGCGCACTCTTGGCAACCACAGTTTCCGGCTGGGCATGACCCTTTCCGTCGATGTTGAGCAAAGTATCCAGCTCCACCAGACGGGCATTTTTGCTTCGCAGTTCTTCTTCATAAAGGAATGGCTTTCCGACTTCCTCCTTTGCGGCAGCCTGCTGCTGATAGAGGTTATCCAGCTGGGCCTTTGCCGCCTCCAGACGCTGGGGCATCTGGGCGAGGGCATTGTCGATACGGGTAAGATTTCCGCGAGGGTCTGTACCAAGGGTTGCCCGGTGGGTCATCTGTCCTTTCAGCAGGAGCGTATACTCCTGTTTCCATGCGGAAAATTCCACGGATATGGCATAGCCCCGGTAGCTGCCGATCTGCACCGGATCGGAGGTTTTGACCTCCTTGCAGGCATCCAAAAGGGCTGCGCCGGCGTTCTCCTTATCGGTCAGCAGATCGCCGCGGATTTCCATACCAGCAAAACCGTCCTCCGGGTGCGGGTGCGCTGCCAAAACCTCCAGATCGGATTCAAAGCCCTTGATAAAGCCTTTGTGCTTTTCAATCTCCTCCGGGAAGTATTTGAGCAGCTGGTCCTCCAGACGATATTGCTTGCTCTGGTGGTCGGCTTTCATCAGCTTCAGGCGGGATACCTCCACATCCAAATCCATACGCTCCTTGATGCGGGGATCTCCGGCGCACAGGGCTTTGATCTCGGCAAAGGAAAGCGCCGTTTCGTCCACATCATCGCAGGAACGCACTGGTGATTTAGAAGTCATGATCTGACTGATGAATTTTTGCTTATTCTCCACCGTCTGCCAGAGGTATGCGTCAAAGGTTCCTTCGGTCACATAGCGGTACACATGGACAAGAGGATTCTGGTTACCCTGGCGCTCGATACGGCCCTTGCGCTGGGCAAGGTCTCCCGGTCTCCACGGACAGTCCAGGTCATGAAGTGCCACCAGACGGTCCTGCACATTGGTGCCTGCGCCCATCTTGGCGGTGCTGCCCAAAAGGACACGCACCTGACCGGTACGGACTTTAGAGAACAACTCCTTTTTCCGCACTTCGGTGTTGGCTTCATGGATAAAAGCGATCTGGTCGGCAGGCATTCCCTGAGCAATGAGTTTCTGACGAATATCGTCATATACCGTAAAGACCGGTTCCTGCTCCGGCAGAGGCACAGCGCCTTCCAATGCGTGAAGCAGTGGATTATCCAGCGTTTTCGCCGCCTTGCTTGCAGGAGCTTTTGCCTGCGGTGTAGAAATGTCGCAGAACACCAGCTGGGTCAGCTTGTCAGCTTCGCCATCCCGCCAGATCTGCATGATGTTGTCCACGCACTGATTGACCTTTGTGCCAGGTTCATCCGGCAGCATCTGGTTGACGATCCTCTGGTCCAGGCCCAGCTTACGGCCATCCGAGGTAATCTTGAGCATATTGTCCTGGGACGGGTCAACGGTTCCGCTGTGTACCAGCGATGCGCGCTCCGAAAGGGTCTTGACCATTTCCTGCTGATGTTCGGTAGGCTGCGCCACGATGTTGTGGTATTCCACCTCCGGGGTGGGCAGGTTCAGCTGATCGGCAGTCTTAATGTCGGCCACTTCTTTGAACAGGTTCATCAGCTCCGGCAGATTAAAGAACTTGCTGAATCTCGTTCTTGCCCGGTAGCCGGTGCCTTCCGGTGCCAGCTCCAATGCTGTGACGGTCTCTCCAAATCGGGAAGCCCAGCAGTCGAAGTGGGTCATGTTCAGTTCTTGCAGGCGTTCATACTGAAGATAACGCTGCATGGTGTAAAGCTCGGTCATGGAGTTGCTGACCGGGGTGCCGGTGGCAAAAATCACGCCACGGTTTCCGGTGATCTCATCCATATAGCGACACTTGGCAAACATATCGGAGGATTTCTGCGCGTCCGATGTGGAAAGACCAGCCACATTCCGCATTTTTGTGTATAGAAACAGGTTTTTATAGTTGTGGGCCTCGTCCACAAACAAACGGTCCACACCCAGCTGCTCGAAGGTTACCACATCGTCTTTTCGCCCCTCGGCTTGCAGCTTTTCCAGTCTGGCTTCCAGAGACTTTCTGGTACGCTCCAGCTGCTTGACGGTAAAACGCTCGCCGCCACTGGCCTGTACCTCTGCAATCCCCTCAGTGATCTCGTCGATCTGTTCATAGAGAAGCCGTTCCTGACGCTCCCGGCTGATGGGGATACGCTCAAACTGGCTGTGTCCCATGATGATGGCATCATAATCACCCGTCGCAATACGAGCGCAGAACTTCTTTCGGTTATGGGTCTCAAAGTCCTTTTTGGTGGTGACTAAGATATTGGCGGAAGGATAGAGACGCAGAAACTCCGACGCCCACTGCTCGGTCAGATGGTTTGGAACAACAAAGAGAGATTTCTGGCATAAGCCCAGGCGTTTGGCTTCCATCGAAGCAGCTACCATCTCAAAAGTTTTGCCTGCGCCTACTTCATGTGCCAACAGGGTATTTCCTCCATACAGCACATGGGCGATGGCGCTTTTCTGGTGTTCCCGCAGGGTAATGGCCGGGTTCATGCCCCCAAAAGTGATATGGCTGCCATCATACTCGCGGGGACGGGTAGAGTTCATTTCTTCGTTGTACTGGCGCACCAAAGTCTGGCGGCGCTCCGGGTCTCTCCAGATCCAGTCCCTAAAGGCTTCCCGGATCGCCTGCTGTTTTTGAGCTGCCAGGGTGGTCTCCTTGGCGTTCAGAACCCGGCGCTCTTTTCCGTCTGCGTCCTCTATGGTGTCATAGATGCGGACATCCCGCAGGTTTAGGCTGTCCTCTAAAATCTTGTAGGCATTGGCACGACTGGTCCCATAGGTGGTATAAGCTGCCACATCGTTGTAGGATACAGAAGATTTCCCCTTGATCTGCCATTCAGCGGTAAAGGACGAATAGTTGACCCCAATACTGCGCTGGAGATAAAACGGGGTATTAAAGGTCTCATACATAAATTGCTGGATATATTCCTTGTCAATCCAGGTAGCGCCCAGACGCACCTCGATCTCCGACGCATCCAGGTCTTTGGGCTGGGCGGCGGTAAGAGCTTCCACATTGACTGCATAAACCGGGTCCTGCTGTGCCGCCCGCTGCGCCTGACGCAGTTTGCGGCGTACATTGCCGGAGAGGTATTCATCAGCAGTCACATAATGAGGCGTTCCGTCCTGCTCCAACTGTCCCGGTACACGGAAGATTACGCCTTGCAGCTCTCCGGCCAGTTCTTCTTTTGTTTTTCCGGTAAGCTGGCTCATATAGTCCATATCCACGCAGGCTTTTTCCGAGATGGACACCGCCAGTGCTTCACTTGCCGTATCCACCACAGCCACCGCCTGATGGGGCTTGATGGTCCGCTTGGTGAACATATCTGCCTTACGTTCCAGTTTCCCGTCCTCGTCGATGACTTCCAGCGCACAGAGCAGGTAATAGGAAGAATCATCTGCATAGGCCAGTCGGTTTGCACGGTCATTGATGAGACCGTATTTGGCAGAAAAGCTGTCATAGAGGCTGTTCAGTTCCGCCTGCTTCTCCCGAATGGTGCTGTCCGGAACCGCTGCATCCATCTGAAGGTCGATCAGTTCCTGCACACAATCACGCAGTCCCACAAGACCTTTTACACGGGCTTCGGCGGTGGCGTTGAGGTCAGGGCGCACCATACGGCTGTTTTCCCGGTAGTACACCTGCCCGTCTACAATGGCATAGGAATAGTTCTTCACATTGGGGTCGGCAGGAATGGAGGTGTCAATAGCTTCGCCTTCGCCCAGCTCCGGCAGCTCTGCCTCCTGATAAGTGCCATGAATATACTTCACCGCATCATGCAGCTGGTCGGAAAGCTCCAGTCCCTCGATAGGGTTCACGGTGTAGTCCATACCATGAGCAGTGCTTACCGGCTCCTGTCTGCCCAGCACCATTTCCGGGTGGTCGATAAAATACCGGTTGATGGCAAATCCGTCCTCCGTCTGTCCGGTTTGAGTCCATTCCGGCACGATGTCCAGCGGGCGGTCCCGCTTTTGGAGGAAGATGATGTCCGATACCACCTCGGCACCGGCATTCTTTTTGAACGCGTCATTCGGCAGACGGATAGCTCCCAGCAGCTCGGCACGCTGGGCAAGATAGCGGCGCACGGTGGAATCCTTGGCGTCCATAGTATAGCGGGAGGTTACAAAAGCCACCACGCCGCCGGGACGCACCTGGTCCAGTGCTTTGGCGAAAAAGTAGTTGTGAATACTGAAATTCAGCTTGTTGTAGGCTTTGTCATTGACCTGATACTGACCGAAAGGTACATTGCCGATGGCAAGGTCAAAGAAGTCACGCCTATCGGTGGTCTCAAAGCCGCCTACTGTGATGTCCGCCTTGGGATAGAGCTGCTTTGCGATGCGCCCGGAAACAGGGTCCAGCTCCACGCCGTACAGACGGCTGTTTCGCATTTTCTCCGGCAGCATACCAAAGAAATTGCCCACACCCATAGACGGCTCCAGAATATTTCCGGTCTCAAATCCCATACGGTCCACCGCTTCATAGATGGCCTGAATGACCGTAGGGCTGGTGTAATGGGCGTTGAGGGTAGAGCTTCTGGCGGCGGCATATTCCTCCGGGGTCAGCAGTTCTTTTAGCTGGGCATACTCTAAAGCCCATACCGGTTTCTCCGGGTCAAACGCATCAGAGAGACCGCCCCAGCCCACATATCGAGAAAGAACCTCCTGCTGTTCGGGGCTTGCCTGCTGTCCGGCAGCTTCCAGCTCTTTCAGCAAACGAATCGCATTGACATTTGCCTGGAACTTGGCTTTCGGACCGCCTTCGCCCAAATGCTCATCGGTAATGCGGAAGTTTTTTGCATTGCGGCGCAGGTTAGCCTTGTATTCCTCATAAGATGCTTCCTCGGCAGCTTTGGCATTGGGGAAGGTCTGCCACTGGCCATTGACCTGAATGGAAACCGGGTGTTCATCCAACACTTCCTCAAAGGTTTTCTCCGGCTCAGTCACAGGGGCTGGTGGCTCCGGCTCCTCGATATGCAGTCGTTCCACCACCACATCATAAGGCAGATTGTTCTTATCGCCCGGATAGACGGCCATGGTCTCGGAATGGAAGGTCGGGGATTCGGTAGCCGGTTGGGGCTGCTCCTGTCCAAAACCGTCCTGCTGACGGGCATACATCCCGCGCAGCAAAGACGCAACCTCATCCCAGCGGAAATACAGCATAGCCAGACGCTTTTCCTCTGCATCCATGACTTCCAGTTCTATGCCCTGTGCCGTGGTACGGTAATCGGCAATATCGCCGGTCTCCAGATTCAGTGTCTCGATCTCACCGGAATAGGCTCTGCTCAGCCAGTAGGCGATCTCGCTGTTGCTCCTGCCGGATTGCAGCAGCGTGGAAATCTGCTTTTTATCCGCTTCATCCATCAGTCCATGAGCCAATACATCCCGCAAGTCCTGATCTGCCTTGTCCGGGTCAATAGGAAGAAACTCGGTATAGTAAGCATTGCGGCGGTCTGCCCGAAGCAGCTGCTCGAACTGTTCTTTGCGCTCTGCCCGGTAGATGGGATATACCATCCCGGTGGGCAGAAGCTGTACGGTGTCCTCCCGCAGCTCGGTGATCTGATAGGCGTCATCCTCGATATACACGGTATCGCCCACGGCATAGACCGGGGCGGCTGGGTCATAGGAGGTTCTTTGCGGAATTGGGCGGCGAACTGCGTCATATTCCTCATCGGAAATGGAAACTTTGGAAGTCTGCTCTGTCTCGGCATCTGCGATCTGCCCTACATCCGACACCACCTGTTGGATAAATGGGTCATTGTCCAGTTTTTCCGGGTCTGCCACCTGTCCGTTGACAATCCCTCTTTCCTCCAGGGCTTCCCGGATGGCGATGGGGTCGATGTTGTCAAAACGTTCCTGTTCTTCTTCGGTATAGAACCGGTCCTCCTGAATCAGCTGGGCAAGCCTGCGCTGTACCTTCGGCCAGGGCAGCTGCGTTTCCTCCGGGCTTCCGGCACGGACAACGAACGGGATGTTGCTGCCACTGTATTCCTGAGCCAGCCATGCAGCGGTATCTTTCTCTCTTGCATGGTCTTTCATATAACGGACGACAGCATGTTTACTCTCGATATTGCCGTTCCATGCACAAATGGCAGTATCAATATCTTCCTGAGAAAGAGGGCGCAGAAGTTCATGGAGCTTTGGATAGGTTTCGTCGATCACTTCCCGGTGCAGTCGCTGTCGGAACTCCGGCACATCCGAATAGAGGCGAATCAGCTCCATATCCTTAGAACCAAGGACCGCACGGCGCACAGCGGCATTGCCCTCGATGACAACATTTTCACGGTCAGAATGCCCGCAGGCATTGCGGTATGCGGCATCCTCGGAAATGGCGGCAGTCACCACAGTCTTATACTGCTCAAACTGCTCCCGAAGGGTAGGCTTTGGCGTTTCTTCCTCCACCTCCGGCTGCTGAGCTTGGATGGCATCTTCTTCTGCCAATTCCTTTTCAGCCTGGATTTTGTCATACTGCGCCTGTTCCTGTTCGGTAAGATAGCGGCCTTTCTGGACAAGAGAGGTAATGCGCTTGGCAACCTTTTCCCAGTTCAAGTGAACATCCGGGCAGTCCTGCTTTTTATAGTGCAGTCCTTTCCCATCGTGATCTTCGCCGCTGTGTGTTGCGCCGGACAGGGCATGAGAGCGTCCGCCAATGCCATACTCGTCTTTGAGGAATCTCACTTTTTCCTTATCCGTATGGTTTTCCATGAAGAACGCATAGATACGGCCTTTTCCTCCGGCGAAACTGCTTCCGCCGGTCATGGCGGCGTCGATCTCATCCTCGGTAATAAAGTGCTGGACGGTTGGCACTTGGGAAAGCTCTGAAGAAAAGGTCCTGCGGGGCAGGTCAAGGTCCTTCAGGTTCTCCCAGATCTCCCTCGGTCTATGATAGTGAAAACGCAACAGGTCACGGTCCTGCTGATAGGCAGTCCAGAAGGCAGCGTATTCTTCCTTGAGGGTCTGGCGGAAAGCCGGTTCACTCAGCTGCTCCATCAGGCGGCGGGTCTCCTCCGGGAAACCATTGCCTTTGATCTCTGACAGGCAGGACAAATATCCGGCTTCTCTGGCATCCTCACTGAGATCGTGATACAGATGCCAGAGCTTTTCCGAGAGGAGGGAGCGTTCATAGCCTGCCGCTTCTGCAAGCTCCACATTGGAGGCAAACTGGCCGCTCTCCAAAAGCTCCCCGATACGCTCTGCGGCGCTCTCCCAGGAAATGACCTGGGCAGACCTGTCATAACGGACAGACTTCCCATGTGAAAGATGGATACCATCCTCGGCATACCATGCGCTCACACTGCCAAGGCCATTGCCGCCGTGGTACAGCGTTTTCAGTATCTCGGCAATCTCAGCGGTGGTTTTCTGCTTTTCAAAGGCTGCAACCACACGCTCCCTTTGACGGTCTGTATTGCCGCCCAAACGCAGCACATGGTCGATGTCATTTTGGGCAAAAGAAAAAGCAGAGGATGTATGCGCTACATTCTCTGCTTCATCTATGGATTGGATCTGTTCCGCTTCGGAGAGGAACAGGTTTAGAGTCAGCTGTTGATAAGCTCCGCCATCAGGATCTCCTCGGCCTGAGCTTTGCAGGTGTTCATCAGCCCCACCCACTTCATGGGATCGCTGGCTTTCAGTTCCTCGGTGGCTCCCGCTTCCTTCGCCAGCTGGGGCATCATCTGCTCCAGTCTGCTCTGGGCGGTCTCGTCGATCTCCAGAAGGTGCGGGTACAGCTTCTCGCTCAGCAGCATCTGGTTGTAGAGGATGGGACGGTGTTCCTTCAGGTAGGTTTTCCTCATCCTTCCGTACTTGCCCAAGGGTTTCTCCGGCTGCTGGCTCAGCTTCAGGTCGGGAATCAGATAGTCTCCGTTCTGGATATAGGTCATGGGATTGTTCATCTTGTTTGCTCCTTTCTTGGTTGGCTTCGCGCTCTGCATTTCGGACGGTAACGCCGATCTGCCGCAGCACCTGCTGGTTGATCTGGCTGACCGCTGTTCCCAGCGCCCCGATGGTGGACGGGGTGTTGAAATCAAAGATCGCCATGAAATCTTCGTGGTCGAAGTAGCGTTCCGGCTCCAGTCCACAGCGGGACATCAAAGCGTAAGTGATACTGACGGTGGCTGCTGCCTTGAACTGTACTCCGATGTTAAACTCATCATATTCCTCCAAAAAGGAACCGTCAACGATATAGAAGAAGTCCTGCTGATGCTCCGTCCAGTATTCCTCAGCCAGTTTTCCGGCTACCTCGGTGAGCTGTCCGGCAAGGTCATCACCGGAAACATCATAGGTGCGCTCAAGCATGGCCTGCACCGAATCCAAATGGCTCTCCTCCAGCTGCCACAGCCAGGGAGTGCGGGAATGTTCACGGGTTCCGGTGTCGGAAATATCAAAAACATAGCGCAGGCGGGGCCTGTCCCCGGAATCGTCCACCAGAGCAATTCCCTTGGAGCCGCGCCTTACATACCGGCCCATCTTTTCATTCCACAAATCGTACTCTGCACAGGCGGTGGCGTCCGGACGCTGGGCGTAGATCATCAACTGCTCATGGAACGGGTACTTGTAAAGTCGGGAAGCAGTGGTGAGAAACCCTGCCCATTCCTGCCAGCTCCCCGTGAGCTGCGTTGTTACCTTCTCCGCCATCTGTGCATATAGTTCAGCTTTGGTTGGCATAGTGTTCTGTCCTCCTTTCAGTTTTGGGGTAAAAAGGTGGGGTGGCATATTGCCACCCCATCCCTGCGATTATAGTGTTTACTGGTCAAAATCCGGATACAACTCCAGCTCGGCAAACTCGGCATCACTCATGGCCTGGAGCTTGCCCAGTGCGCTGTCTGTCAACTCCCGCAGCTCGGTTTCCTCCGGGGCCAGCTCGCCGCGCATCTCACGCAGGCTGTCGATCAGTCCGGTGCGGCTACCGGTATTGTAAATGCACATCAGGTTCATTTCCTCAAAAGTAAAGTTTCCCATATCAAATCTCCCTTTCCGCACTCTTTTTGGGCGCTGTCTTTTTGTGTTCTGCCTTGGGCTGGCTTTTCAGCTGCTCCATGACGGACTTTTTCTTTTCCCGTTCCTCCCGATGGGCAGCGGCAGCCAGATCCATCAGGGAAATGGGCTGACCGCTGCGGGCCTGCTGTTCCAGCTCTGCCACCGTAGGCTCTTTTGCGCCATTGTTGATGATACCGTCGATCATGCCGTAATCGTCCTCCACGGCCATCTCCGCATTTTTCAGCGGATTTTCCGGCAGGAATCCGGGGATCTGGGTAAAACCAACACTGTCACAGTAATGACAGGATACCTTACCGTCCTGCTTGATCGCAACGATGTCACTAACACTCATAGAAGGACTGTGAAAATCCGCCGGCTTTTGCAGATTAAACTGCTCATATAGTTTTTCCAGCTGCTCCGGTACCGTGCCAGACTCCCTCAGCGGAGCTGTGTAAATGAGGTCATAATTGCTGCGGTCTATGGAAATGTCATGGGACTTTAACCAATCCAGATTCATAAAGCGCACATTCTGCGGATCGTCACGGCTCACCTGATAGATGGCAAAGCAATCTCTGTTCTGGGATAGAAATGCCTGTTCGCGTTCCTGCTGATGTTCCTGACGCTCCATGACCTTTTCGTGGAACTGAGGGCTTTTCTCCCATTCCTCACGGTCCACGCCAAAAAGACCGCCATGATCCATGATTTCCTGCGGGTCAAACACCATGCTCTCCGTATTGTCCTCATGCAGCACATAGACGGTCAAACCGGCGGCATCCAGTTCCAGCGCCCGTTCTCTGGTAACAGGGAGCATCCCATCATAGGAGTAGCCGTATTCCTGCATATCTGGTGTGGAGACCTGCTCATCCGGCATGGGGTATTCATCCAGTGCCTGCTCCTGTGCTTCCGGCAGCTGGGAAGAAGCAGCCATCTGACTGGCCTCTGCCTGCATCTGCTGGTAGGCAGCTTCCTGCAAGGTCTCAATCATGGACAACGGTGCGTATTTTACCGAGTCTCTGCCCAAATCGTTGTCATCACAAATCTGGAGAACTGCCTTCATGCGGGAAATCTCCGGCATATCCAGCTGACCACCATCCAGCTCTTTCATGGACGCGGCATCGTAAAGGGTATAGTCCCAGCCGCTGTCACAGGACTGGATATGAAGATAGGTGGCATCGTCAATCAGAAACAAAGCCTCCTGCTGGTTGGCGTCCGCCCCCAGCACTTCCATTTCCGGCATTGCCGCAGCCAGTTCCTTTACCGCTTTTTGCACCAGAGGATTATCACGGTAATAGTCGATTGCCTGGATGGTGTCCAGGTCAATGGTCTGGCCGGTCAAAATCGGAAAAGGTCCTTCATAGTCGCTTCCGTCTTTCAGCTCAAAACCAATGCCCTTGATCCCGTTCATTCGTTCTGCCGGAATCTCCTGATAAATGCGGATTGCTTCCTCCAAAGACAGGTTATCGTGGTATTCTCCGAGGTTTGGAAATTCCATGCACTCTGCTACATAGTAGGTCAGATCGCCGGTCTGCTGTCTATCAGATACCTTAGCGGCATCTTCTGGCTGCTCTATCGGGGCGGGTTCCGGCTCTACCTTTGCATGAGGGTCGATTCCGCGCTCTTTGCAGATTTCCTTATAGTGGCGCTCAATGTCGGAGATCAAAGTGCCGGAGGTTTTGTTGATGGTCTCCAAACTGGCTCTCAGCTCTTTCAGCTCTTTGCCCTGGCTCCAGCTTGCAATATAGCCAAAGCTGTTTTCTCCTGTCTCGATGCCAAAATATTTGCAGACTGCATAGGAGATGCTTTCAGCCTCCACTTCTTCCGTGTGACGGTTTTTGATTGCCTGTTTTTCTGCGGTTGCATCTTCCTCAACTGCAAGACGCCATTCAAACTGATTTTCGTCCACATAACGCCAATCCATATCAGAAGCAAACTGTTCGGCTTCTTTTTCTGTGGCAAAATCCAACTTGAAATCATGCTTGGTTCCACCTTCACTCTCCTGCACAACCTTCCATGACGGTAGCATTTCATATTTTTTAGGGTCATGGAGCTTGCTGTGGGCAATCTCATGAACCGTGGCCGAAACCGTCTGCACCTCGCTCATGCCTTGGCGAATGGCAATTTTCTGATGATCGGCAGAAAAATAGCCGTCCGTATCAGCAGCCATTGCTTCAAAAGTAATCGGCACCGGTGCGCTGCGGCGCAGGGCCTCCATGAATGCCTCATAATTTGGCACATTGCCGGAAAGGGATGATGCAAGCTCCGGCAAAGGTTTCCCGTCGGTCTGACTCACATCAAAGACCTTGACCGGACGAAACATGGGAATCTCGATTTCTTTTTCCTCTGTGACGATCTTTCCGTCTTTATCCAGAATCGGAGCCTTGGTATCTGGGTCCAGCTTCTGCTCCTCGATTTTCTTCTTATACGGTGTGGGAGCGATGATGGTAATGCCATGCTCGCCCTTTTTTACATGACGCTCAAACTGGTCTTTCCACTTATTGTATCCGGCTACCAATGTGGCGTCCGGCTTCTGCATATAGATGAGCATGGTGTTGTTTACCGAATAGCGGTGGAAGCGGGACATGACGGACAGATAGCGCATATACTTTTCACTCTCAAACAGTTCTTTGATGCCCTGCTCGATGCCATCTGTGATTTCCCTTAGCCGTTCTCGGTTGGTGGGTTTGTTCTCAGCCATGATTTTCAATCTCCTTTCCAAGTGTGTGATTTCTGCTGTGTGTTCTGCAATCCATGCCTTTTGTTCTTCTTCACTTTCATAAAGAAAAAGGTCCAGCAGGTACTCTACATAGGGTTTCTTCTGGATTGCTTCCACAAAGCGGGGGTGCGGTTCTTCCTCCGGTGTCCTGGGAGAACGGTCGGCTTCCCATTTTTTCAGCAGATAGTAGTAATCGGACAGTACGCGATAACAGCGCTGTCGATCCTCCCGAAACTTCTGTGCCTCGGTTTTTTGCCGGACATATCTCCTGCGGGGCGGGGCCTGACTGTCATAGATCAGGCCAAAGTCCTGTGCCAGTTTCTCCGCCGCTTCTTTTGGGGAGAGGTTAAAGAGCTTTGCGGTAAAGTCGATCACATCCCCATCTGCACCACAGCCAAAGCAGTGGAACCGCTGGTCTACCTTCATGCTGGGGTTCTTATCATCGTGAAAGGGACAGCAGGCCATGCCAGTTCGACTGACTTTTATCCCGTAAAACTCTGCCGCTTCTCTGGTGCTGACCGACTGCTTGACCGCTTCAAATACATTCTCTGCCATGTGCCTTTAACTGCCGGACTTTTTCACAGGGGGCTGGTATCCGGCGGCTTTCGCACGCTCACTGGCAGCTTTGCGACGCTCGGCGCTGTATGGCTCCCGGACTGATACACACCGCTTGGGGACGGTAAAGTTATGGGCGTCCTTTCGGGTGATCTGGTCGGGGTGCTTTTTTGCCAGCAGTTCCAGCTTCTCCATCAGACGGGGATCGTGGGTGTAGACCTCAGCCATTGGTTCTGCCTGGTTATAGAGGAGAATGGTTTCCCGTTCCACTAAAGAGAGCTTCATCGGCTGCCTCCTTTCCGCTGGTCAAATTCCAGCTTGAAGTTGGCATACTGTCCATCGTCCTCCAAAACCACAGTGGCATCGTAGGTCTTGCCGGTTTTCTCCGAATATAACCCCGTCACACGGACACGGCCATCGTTCAGCAGCGCAGACACCACAGCCTTGGTCGGCTGTTTTTTCTTGGCAGCCCACCATTTGTTGTTTTTCCAGATTGCAAATTTGCAAGAATCATTCTGACAGAAGAAGCCTTTTTGCAGTTCTGCAACTTCACCGCCGCAGCGAGGGCATTTGCCCACCACCTCACGGGGCGGAGTGAACAGGTACTCAGTTCCCTTGATGACCTGATAAGTCCCCACCAGATCTTTCAGCATGGTGCTGATCCCGTCCAGAAACTCCTCTGGGGCAAGCTGCCCGCGCTCGATCTCGCCCAGGCGATACTCCCACTCGGCAGTCAGAAGCGGCGATTGCAGTTGTTCCGGCAGCACTGTGATCAGGGAAACTGCATCGTGGGAAGGGAGAAGCTGCACCGTTTTCCTGCTCTTTTTTCGTTCCAGAAAACCGGCAGATACCAGCTTTTCCAAAATACCGGCACGGGTGGCCGGTGTCCCCAGACCTTTTCGCTCGGCGTCCTCCGGCATATTCTCTTTTCCGGCAGTCTCCATTGCGGACAACAAGGTATCCTCCGTAAAGTGCTGAGGCGGACTGCTTTTGCCTTCTTTGACGATTGCCGCAGCAACCGAAAGGGTCTGTCCTTCGGTCAGCTCCGGCAGGGCTTTCTCTGCGCCCTCTTTTTTCGGCTCTGCATCCTTCATTTTGGCACGGTAAGCGTCCTCCAGTGCTTTCCATCCGGGATGCTTCACCGTTTTTCCTTTTGTGGTAAACTCCCCACCGGCACACGCTGCAATCACAACAGTTTCCGAATAGATATGGGGCTGGGCTACGGCGCACATCAGACGCAGGGCCACCAGCTCCAGCACCGCTTTTTCTCCCGCAGGAAGGGCAGAAAGGTCTGCATCCTTGAGATTTCTGGTAGGGATTACTGCGTGATGGTCGGTTACTTTCTTATCGTTGATTACCGTATGCGGATCACAGGTAATGGCGATTTCTTTGCAAAACGGCATGGCGTTGGCAACCAGGTTCACCAGCACCGGCAGGATGTCTGCCATATCACCGGTCAGATAGCGGCTGTCAGTACGGGGATAGGTGCAAAGCTTCTTTTCATACAGACTTTGCAGATAGTCCAGGGTCTGCTGGGCTGTAAATCCAAGCAGGCGGTTGGCATCTCTTTGCAGAGTAGTCAGGTCATAGAGGGCAGGCGGCTTTTCAGACTTTTCCTTGCACTCCACCTTTTTGATCGTGACAGCTGCACCCTGACAGGTTTCTTTCAGCTGCTCAGCAGCGGCCTTATCCGCCATGCGCTCCCCAGATACGGTAAGACCGGGCAGCTCCAGCGCCACGGTATAAAAGGGAATCGGCTGAAAGGTGTCGATCTCAGCTTCTCGCTGAACAATAAGCGCCAGCGTCGGGGACATCACGCGCCCGATGTTGAGGGTTCGGTGATACAGCACGGAAAAAAGCCTTGTCGCATTGATCCCCACCAGCCAGTCGGCCTTGGCACGGCAGAGGGCAGCATCCCGAAGTCCGTCATAATCCGCACCGGGGCGCAGGTTTGCAAAGCCTTCCCTTATGGCGGAGTCTTCCATCGAAGAAATCCAGAGCCTTTTCATCGGCTTCTTGCAACCTGCCAGCTCATAGACGCTACGGAAGATCATCTCGCCCTCGCGTCCGGCATCACAGGCATTTACCACTTCCGTCACATCCGGGGCATTCATCAGCTTTTTGAGAATATCAAACTGCTTTTTCTTATCTTTTCCTACCACCATCTGCCAATGTTCCGGCAGGATAGGCAGATCATCATATCGCCACTTGGCATACTTTGGGTCATAGCTGTCTGCATCCGCAAGACCGGCCAGGTGGCCCACGCACCAGTTGACGCGCCAACCGTTGCCCTCCAGATACCCGTCCTTACGGACGGTTGCGCCGATCACCGCCGCCAAACTCTGGGCAACTGATGGTTTTTCGGCAATTACCAATTTATGTTGAGCCATGATGGTTCCTCCTCTCTTTGAGCCATCGGGACATTTCCCGGTGACAGATACCTACGCAGGGTCTTCCATAATTCCCGCAACCATAGCAGGGGTGGCTGTGGGGTAAAGAAGGAGGAC
>OHWR01000659.1_pt1 | contig 15808 bp, 10 predicted proteins | sample 1579771 | NCBI WGS metagenome assembly OHWR01 (sample SAMEA3882542, study PRJEB24775) | human gut metagenome | biome: human-associated habitat; feature: intestine environment; material: feces | place: Netherlands | collected 2009/2010 | reverse complement strand
CCCCCTTTTTCAGGAAGTCGCACTTCAGTTCGAGCATCAGACCGGCCAGTGTTTCGGCACGCCCCTTGACATCGGCGAAAGTACCTTCGGCAATCTCCACAATGCGTTCGAAATCGCCGATATGGGTCTTGCCGTCGAACAGGTAGGTATCTTTGTCCAAACGGGTATAAAACACTTCGTCCTTGTCGCTTTCGTCCGAAATTTCACCCACTACCTCCTCGACGATGTCTTCGAGCGACACGAGGCCCTGCGTCGAGCCGTATTCATCGACGACGATCGCCATGTGGATCTTCTGGTTCTGGAAATCGGCCAGCAGGTCGTTGATCTTCTTGTGCTCCGGCACGAAATAGGGCCTGCGGATCAGTTGCTGCCAGCCGAATTCGTCGCCCCGGTCGATATGCGAAAGCAGATCCTTGACATAAAGCGTTCCCTTGATATTGTCCAAATCGCCCTCGTAAACCGGAATGCGCGAGAAACCCGACCGGATGATGGTCTGCTTGACCTGTTCATAGGAATCCGTGATGGCAACGGCCGTAATATCCACCCGGGGTTTCATGATCTCCTGCACCTCGGTATTGACGAAGCTGACGATGCCCGAAAGCATCCCGTGCTCCTCCTTGGAGGCCGTGCGTGTCATATCGATCGCATCGGCCAGTTCGCCGATGGAAATTTCCTGATGGTGGGCAGCCCGCTCGCTGATACGGTTTCCGGTGCGCACCAGCACATACGACAACGGATAAAAAATCCATCGCAGCACCAAAAGGGGCCGCGCAGCGAAACCGGCGAACCGCAAAGGAATCGTCTGCGCCGCGACTTTAGGCAGAATCTCCCCGAAAAGCAGCAGCAGGAACGTCACGATCACCGTCTTGAAAAGAAACTCGAAACGGGCGAAAGTGAAAAGCGAATCGATGATCTCCGAAGAGAGGATAACGATACCGATATTGACCAGGTTATTGACTACCAGAATCGTAGCCAGCAGCAGATCGGCCTTGCCCAGCAGATTCAGCATCCGCCGGCAAACCGGCGTATCGTGCCGCCGGATCTTGCGCACATCGTTGCCCGAAAGCGAAAAAAAAGCGGTTTCGGAGCCGGAAACCAACGCCGAAACCAATAGCAGGAACAAAGTCACACAACACAGCACCACGACATGAAACGTCATGCCGTGATAGATGATGGCCGCAGCACTATCTTCCTCCGCAGCACCCTTCTCCTCCTTAAGCACCTCCTTGCGGCCCGCAGGCATCTCGACGATGAACTGCGCCTTACGCGACTGATAAGCCGGTTTGGCGAGGATCTGGTCGATATTGCTGTAACGGGTCGATTTCTCGCCCAGGATCACCTGCTCCAGAGGGCGTGTCTGCGGAGTGGCCTTGCCGGGCTTGCCCACCGGTTCCAACACCGGCTTTCCGGCAGGGTCGGCACCTTCCGGGACAGGCTTGACGATCCGTGCGGGCGGAATGACCGTCTCCATCATCCGCTTCTCCTCGTCGCCCTCGAATCCCGTCGCCACCACCACCAGCTCGATGGCATTGCCCAACTGGGGTTTCTCGCTCGTACCCCAGATGATATTGGCGTTGTGAATGTTGCCCGACTCGTCCTCGACGCTGGCATGCGCCTGGATATACTCCAGAATCCGCACCACCTCCTCGTACATCAGCTCTTCGGCATTGGCCACCGAGATATTGAGCAGAATGTTGCGGGCTCCGGAAATCAGGTTGTGATCCAACAGGGGCGAATGCAGCGACGCTTCGGCCACCGCCTCGGCCCGGTTGTCGCCTTCGGCCGTCGCTACGCTCATGTGCGCGCGACCGCTGTCCCGCATCACCTTCGACACGTCGGCGAAATCGACGTTCACCAGGTCGCTCTCGACCGTAATGATCTCGGCGATGCCCTTCGCAGCCGAAGCCAGGATGTCATCGGCCTTGCCGAAAGCCTGCTTCAAGGCCAGACGGCCGTATATTTCAAGAATATTCTCGTTGTTGATAATCAGCAGCGAATCGACGTTCTGACGCAGCTCCTCGATGCCCCGGAACGCCTGTTCGTAACGGATCTTGCCTTCGACGGCCAGCGGCGAAGTGACGATGCCGACGGTCAGCATTCCCATCTCCTTGGCCAGCTTGGCGATCACCGGCGAAGCGCCCGTACCCGTACCGCCGCCCATACCGGCGGTGATGAAGACCATCTTGGTCCCCGACGCCTCGAAACGCTGGCGCACCACATCGAGCGACTCGATGGCGGCCTTGCGTCCGTTTTCAGGGTCGTTGCCGGCGCCCAATCCCTCGCTGCCGAGCCGGACTTTCAGCTCCACGGGACTCTTGTCGAGCGCCTGCTGGTCGGTGTTGCAGACCATAAAGTCCACGCCCTTGATCCCCAGGTTCCACATGTGATTCACGGCATTGCCGCCCGCACCGCCGACACCGACTACCATGATAATGGAAGGATTCGTGCGGGCAGCGGCCAACTGGGTGATTACATCGTCTGTCATATCGTTTCGTTTCTCTTGTCTTAATCGTTAAATCTCCTCGTCATCGGCGGCATTGAAGCCCTCGTTGATCTTGTCGAGCGTCCGCTTGAAAATACTCCGCCAGTTGCGTTCCTTTTTCACCGGCTCCTGCACGGGAGCCTGAGGCGCGGGCTCCTCTCCGGCATCGTCCGCCTCGGGCTCGGCCGCTGCGGATTCCGCACGGGCAGCCTCCCGACGCGCATACGCCGCATTGACCGTTTCCGCAGAAGGCCGTGTCGGCGCATAGGGCTGGGGTTGCGGCCGCGACTGGGGCTGCGGAGGCTGGAATCCCGGCACAGAGGTCGGCGGGACAGGGCGACGGGGCGAAAGGCCCGCCTTGTCCTCGATCACGTTGCACGAACCCATGCCGGCCCCCTTGAGCAACAGTCCGACGACCGTGGCGAACGCAGGGTTCGCAACCGCCTCGCGCGAATCTTCGCTGATGCCTGTTTCGGCGCTTGCGATACGAACGTCCATGCCGGTCACACGACGGAACAATTCGTCTATATCCTTGAGTCGGGCCGAGCCGCCCGTCAGCACGATGCCGTAGGCCAACCGCTCGGCATACCCCGAATCCCGGATCTCCTGCTGCACGAATTCGACGATGTCGGTAGCCCGGGCCTCGATGACGGTGGCCAGGTTGCGCAGCAGAATATCCTTGGCTTCGCGGGCCGTGCGACCGCTCACGCGGATCAGCTTGTCTTCGGGAGCGAGCTCGGCAACAGCCGAACAGTATTTGCACTTGAGGCTCTCGACATGTTTCTCGGGAATGCTCTGCGAACGGATGTCCCGGTTGATGGCGCTCGCTCCCATCGGGATCGTCGCCACGTAACGCGGCACGCCCCGGTAATAAACCGCAACGTCGGTCACGCCTCCACCGATATCCACGACGGCCACCCCCTCCTCCTTCTCATCGGAAGAGAGTACGGCTTCGGGCGTCGCCAGCGCATTGGGGAATACCCCCAACATACGGATACCGAGCCGCCGGAGAGCCATGTCGAGCCGTTGCAGCGGCGTCTTGCCGCAAAGTATGAAGTTGAAAGTCGAAGACAACCGCTTGCAGAACGAACCGACCGGATTGCGCACCTCCTCGGCATCATCCACCATATAATGCTGCGGAATACGCTCCATGATCGTTTCGTCGTCGGGGGCCTGGACGTTGCGCATACGATCGAACAGGGCATCTACATCGCCCTGGTTCACCCCGTTCTGGGGATCGTAGGTAAAGACGTGGTCGGTATGGCGGGCACAACGGACGAACTCGCCCGAAATGCCGGCATAAGCCTCCGTAATTCGAACGCCGAGCGTCGATTCCACCTCGGCGACAGCCTCCCGGATGGCATTGCCCGCCTGTTCGATATTATCGATCCGGCCGGCCTTGACCCCCTCGACCGGTTTGGAAACGACGGCTTCGATACCGAGCGTTCCGTCTTCGCGTTTCGACCCGACAGCGACCACCACGTTCGAAGAACCGAGGTCGATGGCTACCGTATAACTCTTTTTTTCCACTGTGCTCTATCTATTTTTTCATTGAATCGTTTCCCAGCCTCTTCCCTGCCCGGCACATATTCCGCAGGCAGATCCGGCTCCTGCATCTCGAAAACCTTACCACTCCGTACAGACGACCTGCCCGGCGTACTTCACGTTGATCGTCCGGTACCGATCCCATCCGGCTTTTCCGAGTCCCTCCCGGTAAAACCGCAGCAACTTATCCAGTTTCTGCTCGGCATCGTCCAAGCGGCCGAAAAGGATGGTATAGTTGCCGCTCCGGGGCGTAAGTTCCAGGTCGATAGCCCCGCTTTCAGTGGTGCGGGCCGTTATCTGAACGATTTCCGACCGCCAGAAATCGTCGTTTTCCATCCATTTTACAAAGGTAGTCAGTTTCGAGAAATCTTCGTACCTTTTCGCCAAAATTTTTTGTCGGCGACGCTCGGCTTCCTGTTTTTCGGAAATTTTGTCGATCGCCGACTGAATCACCTGAGCCTCATAGCGATATTTGCGGCGCAACTGCTCCTTGTGCTTGCGGAGTTCCCGCACCCGCTCGCCGAAGGACTCCGAAGATTCGAACCATCTCTTTTTAATCAGCATCCGCCGCAGCGAACGGATATTTTCATCGTTCTTCAGCTCCCGTCGGTAAAGAGGGTATTTTTCCCGTTCCAACTCCGCGATCTTATCGTCTATCTGTTGCATCTGCTCCCGCCTGTAATCCGCCGCATACCCCACATAGGAGGCCGGGAACGGGGGACGGTAGGTACCCGTAATCACCGGCACATAAACCGACGAGGCACGGGGCACTGCAAACAGATAGCCCTCCTCGGTCACGTACGAATTATAGCCGTCGATCAACAGCCGCATCAGAGGCGTCCGCTGCCAGACGGCGACATGCAGCACGCCCGAATAGGAAACCGTAACCCGGGCGTCGGCGACGAATCCATTGCGGGCGATAAGCCGTTCCAGCGCATCCAGCCGCACGGCACCGATCTTCTCGCCGACGGTTTTGATGCCGCTGCGGGCGAGCCACCCCCGAACGGTAGCTTCCGACACCAGCCGCAACTGCGAGGTGCTGTCCACCACTTCGACCTCGATGCGCGTCACAGGCTGCTCCGCACAATGACGGCGCACCTTGCCTCCCGCATAGAGCAAATAAGCGGCCACACCGCCCCAAAGCAGTGCAAGAAGCGTATATTTCAGGTATTTCGGCATTCGTCAATGGTTGAATCTCATCCCGGCGTTTACTTCCCGCCCGGTACGGCCGCGACGGACACGGCCTCGAAAAAAACAGATCGTCTCCGGCAGACGGCGAATCAGGCTTTTTCCCGCAATTTTTCTGCCAGTGCCCCGCAGCAGGCGTCTATATTGCCCGCGCCGAAGCTGACGACTACATCGGTATCCATCGCAGCCACCTTTTCGGCCAACTCCGCACGGTCGCAGATCGTCCAAGGCACCGTCAGCAGGCGGCCGATCATCTCGGACTCCACACCCGGAATCGGCTCCTCGCGGGCCGGATAGATCGGCAGCAGTACCACCCGGTCGGCATGCGAGAGCGCCTCGGCGAACTCGCGGTAGAAATCCCGCGTGCGGGTGTAGAGGTGCGGCTGGAAAAGCGCCGTCAGCCGCCGCCCCGGAAACATCTTCTTGACCGAAGTGATCGCCGCCGCCAACTCGCGCGGGTGGTGGGCGTAATCGTCCATATAAACCTGCCGGGGCGTATTGACATAAAATTCGAAACGTCGCTTGACCCCCTCGAACGAGGCCAGCGCCTCCCGCAGACGCTCCGCATCCAGCGGCTCGCCGTCCCGCTCCGACGCGCACCAGAGCGCCGCCACGGCCGCCACGGCATTCTCGATATTGACCCAACCGGGAATACCCAGCGTGCACCCTTCGACAACGCCGCCGGGCGTCACCAGATCGTACCGGTAGTGGCCTTCGAGCAGCGTCACGTTACGGGCGTAAAAATCGCACGGCTCGTCGTACGAATAGCGGTAAACCCGGATACCGGGGTTCCCGATCTTCAGATCGACACCCCGCTTGACGACCAGCGCCCCGCCTTCGCGGATCTGTCCGACGAACTGCGAGAAAGCCTCGCGCAATGCCTCGTGCGTACCGTAAATATCCAGATGATCGGCATCGGCCGAGGTGACCACCGCCACGTCGGGCCACAGCCGCAGGAACGAACGGTCGAACTCGTCGGCCTCGACCGCCAGACGCCGCCCCCGGCCGAGCACCAGGTTACTCGAAAAATTCCGCGAAATACCGCCCAGGAAAGCGCTTCCGCCGCCCGTCACCCGGTGGTTGAGCCATGCCACGAGCGTCGTGGTCGTGGTTTTGCCGTGCGTACCGGCCACCGCCATCACGAACTTCCCCTGCGAAAGATACCCCAGCATCTGCGAACGCTTGACGATCTCGAAACCATGCTCTTCGAACCAGCGCAACTCGGTATGATCCGCCGGAACAGCCGGCGTATAGACCACGATCGTCGTGGCCGGATCCCGGAAATCAGCCGGAATCAGCGCCGGATCCTCCTCATAGTGAACAACGGCTCCTTCGGCCTCGATCTGGTCCGTGAGATGCGACCGCACCCGGTCGTACCCCGCCACCCTTTGGCCTTCGTGGAGGAAATACCGGGCCAGAGCACTCATGCCGATCCCCCCGATTCCGAGAAAATATACGTTGAGCCGTTCCCGCCGTTCGCCGCACCCGGCTGCGGTCGAACAAGTCCGGCGTTCCTCCCGCCCGCTCGTAACATTCGCAATAGTAGAAAACTCTTTCATTCGTCGGTTTCTTCTTCGTTGTTTACGCCCGGCAGAGGATTCGCACAATCTCCGCCCGGCACTATTTTCCCCGCTCGGTCGCTCCCGGCGGCTCTATTTCGACTGCGGCAACTGTTTCTCGATTTCGTTCACGATCCGCTCGGCGGAATCGGGAATAGCCAGCGCCTCGATATTGCGGCTCAATTCGGCCAAACGGACCGGATCCTTCAACAGCCCGACCGCCTCGTCCATGGCTCGGGCAACCGCCTCGGAATCGGGGATCAGCAGCGCAGCCCCCTTGTCGGCCAACGCCCGGGCATTCTTGGTTTGGTGGTCCTCTGCCACGTTGGGCGACGGCACGAAAAGGGTCGGCTTGGCCACCAGACAGAGTTCCGACACCGTGCAGGCCCCGCTGCGCGAAACGACCAGATCGGCCGCCGCATAAGCGTAATCCATGCGGTCGATGAATGCCCCCTGCCAGATATTCGCCGTAGGATGCTGCGCCAGAAACTCGCGCATCTCCCGCTCGTAATATTTACCCGTCTGCCAGATCACCTGCACCGGCGAAGTACCGCCCTGCCGCAGAACCCAGGCCTTCATCATTTCGTTGAGCGTCCGCGTACCGAGCGACCCGCCCACGACGAGCAGCACCGGCAGATCGTCCCGGAAGCCGAAATGCGCCAGCGCCTCGCGGCGATCCGCACCCGCTTTCGAAAAACGTCCCCGCAGAGGGTTGCCCGTCATCACGATCTTCTCTTTCGGGAAAAAGCGTTCCATTCCCTCATACGACACGCAGATCGTGCGGGCACGCTTGGCCAGCAGCTTGTTGGTGACTCCCGCATAGGAGTTCTGCTCCTGAATCACGGTCGGAATCCCCATCCGCTGCGCCACCCACAGCACCGGGCCGCTGGCATACCCTCCGAAACCGACGACCACATCGGCCCCGAAGTCGCGGATGGTGCGCCGGGCCTTGCGGATGCTTTTAAGCACCTTGAAGGGCACCGCCAGGTTTTTCAAATCGAAACGGCGCTGCAAGCCCGCAACGGGCAGACCGACGATCCGGTATCCCAATGCAGGCACCTTCTCCATCTCCATCTTGCCTTCGGCACCGACGAAGAGGATCTCGACTTCCTCCCCGAAGCGCCGTCGGAGCGCTTCGGCCACAGCCACGGCAGGATAGATATGACCGCCCGTGCCGCCGCCCGAAACAATGACTCTTTTCATATTTTATTTTCGTTTCCAGCCTCGGCAGACGCATCCCCGCCGGCATAAAATTCCTGATTTTTATCCGAAATATCTCCTAACGAATCCTTACCGCTTCCGCTGCGGGTCCCGGCCCCGCCCCGCAGACACAGCCCCAGCGCCACGCCCACCGGCAGCCACGCGAGCACCGCACCGCGCAACAGTCCCACCGCCGCACCGAGCCCGATGCCCAGCAGCAGCAATCCGTCCCTCCTTTCCGGTTTCCACTTCTTCATCGCAACATCCCCATTCGATTACCGGCCCCAACTTCCCCGGTCGAGCGAACGGTAGTTGATCGCCTCGGCCAGATGCGCCGCACCGATGTCGGCCGTCCCCTCCAGATCGGCGATCGTGCGGGCCACCTTCACGATCCGGTCGTAGGCACGGGCTGAAAGATCGAGCCGCACCATCGCCCGTTCGAGCAGCTCCCGCGCCACCTGATCCAGCGGGCAGAACTCGCGCAGCATTCTGGCATTCATCATGGCGTTCGTATGCACGCCCGGCACCCCACGAAAACGCTCCGCCTGCACCTCCCGCGCCCGAATCACCCGCTCGCGGATCGCGGCGCTCGGCTCCGAAGGCCGCACCTGCGAAATCTCCCCGATAGCCACCGGCGTCACCTCGACCTGCAAGTCGATGCGGTCCAGCAGCGGGCCCGAAATACGTCCCATATAACGGTGCACCGCACCCGGCGGGCAGGTGCACTCTTTGGTCGGGTGGTTGTAATACCCGCAGGGACAGGGATTCATGGCCGCTACGAGGGTGAAATTGGCCGGATATTCCACGCTGTATCTCGCCCGCGAAACCATGATCTTCTTATCCTCCAGCGGCTGCCGCAGCACTTCGAGCACGCTGCGTCCGAATTCGGGCAGCTCGTCGAGGAACAGCACGCCCTTGTTCTCGCTCTCGTCCATGTCCTTTGCGGTCTGGAAGAGGGTGAACTTGTCATGGCAGGGCTCGGAGGCGTACGGGCAGAACTGCGTGCCGTTGTGCGCCAGCGACACCTCGCCCGGCTGGGGCGACTGTCCGCCGCCGATCAGCGCCACCTGCGAAGTCATGTGATGCGGCGCACGGAACGGACGCTGCGAGAGCAATCCCCTCTCTGCGCCCAATTTTCCCGCCACGGAGTGTATCTTGGTCGTTTCCAACGCCTCCTCGACGCTGAGCGGAGGCAGAATCGTCGGCATGCGCCGCGCCAGCATCGTCTTACCCGAACCGGGCGCACCGATCATCAACACGTTATGTCCTCCGGCCGCCGCGATCTCCAGCGCCCGCTTTACGGCCGTCTGTCCTTTCACGTCGGCGAAATCCTCGGCATAGGCACTCTGCGACGCCAAAGTTGCCTCGGCATCCACCGGCACCGTCGCATCGAATCTCCGCTCCCCGTTCAGCAGGGCGATCACCTCGCCCAGGGAGTGCAGACCGTACACTTCGACCCCCTCCACGACCGCCGCTTCAGCGGCGTTTTCGGCCGGCACCACGAGCCGCCGCAACCCCTCGTCCCGGGCCTTGACCGCAAGGGGCAGCACACCCCGTACGGGCCGCAGCGTTCCGTCGAGCGAGAGCTCGCCCGCGAACATCGTCGTCGGAAGCAACTCCCCGCTCACCTCGGACATCGCGGCGAGAATCCCCACGGCGATCGGCAGGTCGAAACCCGCCCCCTCCTTGCGCAGATCGGCCGGAGCGAGGTTCACCACGACCTTGCGGCCCGACATCTTGCGACCGGTATTCTCGAAAGCCGCCCGGATACGCTGCTCGCTCTCCTTGACGGCGTTGTCCGGCAGTCCGACCAAATAGAGTCCCAGACCGCCCCCGGTGAGATTGACCTCGACGGTCACCTTCACGGCGTCGATCCCGGCAACAGCCCCTGCATACGTACTGACGAACATATTATCGATCTTTCACTATACAATCAAGCGATCTTCCTCCAGCTCCGGTCCGAATTTCCGGACCCGCACTTCCAGAGCGGCGCCCCCGCCGCGAATGCGGCAAAACCGGACGCGGAAACCGGAGCCGGCTCCGCTAAAACGGCTCCTCCTCGTTCAGATTCACGGGCGCCCCCGACACACCGGGCGTAAGGAACTCCTCGGGCACGCCGCCGAAGCCGCCCAGCCCGGAATTGGAACCGCTCGATACATCCTCGTACTGCCCCGGCGCAGGGCGACTGCCCGCCTCCGGCATCAGCGTTTCGTCCACATCGGCGAAGCGGGCCTGGTCCTTCAGGAAACGCAGATTGACATCCGTGACCGCACCGTTACGGTGCTTGGCGATGATGATCTCGGCCATACCCGCCGTCGGCATACCGTTCTCGTCCTGATTGATACCGTAATATTCGGGACGATGGATGAAAGCCACGATGTCGGCGTCCTGCTCGATGGCCCCCGATTCGCGCAGGTCCGAAAGCTGGGGGCGTTTCGAACCGCCGCGCAGCTCCGTAGCACGGCTCAACTGCGAGAGGGCGATGATCGGCACGTTCAACTCCTTGGCGATGGCCTTCAACGTGCGGGAGATGAAAGCCACCTCCTGTTCGCGGTTGCCCTTCGAATCCTGCGTTCCGCCGGTCATCAACTGCAAATAGTCGATGATGATGATCTGGATGTCGTTGTGTATCTTCAGACGCCGGGCTTTCGAGCGGAATTCGAAGACCGACAACGCCGGCGTATCGTCGATGTAAAGGGGGGCCGCCCCCAGCGGCTTGGTCGCCGACTCCAGGTGGCGCCACTGCTCGGGCGTAAGACGGCCGCTCTTGATATCGTTGCCCGGAATACCCGTTTCGGCGATGATAAGGCGCATCATCAACTGCACCGAAGACATCTCGAGCGAGAAGAACGCCACCGGACGTTCGTGATCGACGGCCATGTTGCGGGCCATCGACAACACGAAGGCGGTCTTACCCATCGAAGGGCGTGCCGCCACGATGATGAGGTCCGACAACTGCCAGCCGAGCGTCACGCGGTCGATGGCCATGAAACCCGAAGGCACGCCGTTGAAGGCCGACGTGTTCTTGGATGCCTCCTCGATCTGCATCAGCGCCTTGGCCAGCAAATCCTTGGACGACTGTACCGAACGCTTGACGTGACCTTCGGCCACCTTGAAGATTTCGCTCTCGGCATAGCCGATCAACTCCGTCACGTCAGTCGATTCGTCGTACGAACGGCGCTGGATCTCGGTCGCGGAGCGGATCAGCTCCCGCTGCACGTACTTCTGGGCGATGATTTTGGCGTGGAACTCCACGTTGGCCGCCGAGCCCACCTTCTGCGTGAGCTGCGCCAGGTACGACGCACCGCCCACCTTCTGCAACTCCTTGCGGACCTTCAGCCGCTCGGTGACCGTATAGAGGTCGATCGGTTTGAGTTCGGTCGAGAGCTCCTCGATCGCGCGGTAGATCGTCCGATGCTCTTCGGTATAGAAAGCCTCGGGCGTGATGAACTCCTGCACGGTGATGATCGAATCCTTCTCGAGCATCAGAGCGCCGAGCACCGCCTCCTCCAGTTCGACGGCCTGCGGAGGCACGTTGCCGGGGGTATCGGTCATTGCAGCGAACGCTTCGCGGTTGCGCGAAGCGGGGGTATATTCTTTAGCCATTCGTTACGTGGATTTCAACTTTCAAAAATAGACAAACGGGGCGACATATCAAAACGCCCCGGACCCCGTTTTGTCGAAAAATCTGTTTACAATCGAACGATCCCCGGCAGGGGATTCTCCCGGGCCGGAAAGATGTCGATAAAAAGGGGCTTTCTGTCGATTCTTTTTTACGGTCCCTTCGGTCAGCAAAAGGCACCGACCAGAATCGGCACGCACACCTCCAGTACGATGCCGTGCAGGATGGCCAGCGGCACCAGGTCGCTGCCCGAATAACGGGCGATCGAAGGCAGACACACGTCCATCGAAGTCACGCCCGCCACCGAGATCGGGGCCAGCGGACCGCCCCAGCGGGCGAACAGCGGCATTCCGAACAGGGCGATCATCTCGCGCACGACGTTGGCCAGCAAAGCGACCGTCGCCAACTCGGCGGCGCCCTGCACGCCGAGCGTCGCGCTCTTCAGGTCGGCGATCAGCACCGACGAAAGCGAATAGTAGCCGAAACCGCTGCCTACGGCCAGACAGTCCGTCAGGCTGAATCCCCGGAGCACCAGCACGCCGAGCGCCGAAAAGAGCAGGGTGCCGACGATCGTACAAAGCGGCAACAGGAGCATCCGCCAGTTGAACGTGCGCAGCATATAGTGCAGATTGTCGCCGGCCCCGAGTCCCAAGCCGACCAGCACCACCATCACCGAAAGAATAATCATCGGCAGATCGGGATCCAACAGCCACGTCGGGACGGCATCGGCATAACCGAGCGCCACGCCGACTGCAAAAAAAACGAAAACGATCAGACTATCTCTCATCGCTCCCTCCTTTCCGGAAAAAGTAACGCCGGACGACGAATACCGCCGCGAAACTCCCGGCGACGCCGAGGCAGGCGATCACGGCGGCCTGCCAGCCGAAACGTCCGAAATTGACGATCAGTTCGCGGTTGGAACCGATCGTAACACCGAAAACGAAGAGCAGGGCCCACACGGTAAGCGATACTCCCCGCTCCAGCCTGGCCACAAACGACCAGTTGCGCAGCAGATAGCCCGCTCCGATTCCGGCAAACAACAGCAAAACGATACGAAACATAGCTCAATCGACAGTTAAAAAAGCCCGACGAGATACATTGCACCCCGCCGGAAAAATATTATAAAACACAAATTTCGCGCTGCAAAGATAGCGAAAGCCGAGAGAAAACAGGAACTTGTTCCCAGTTTTCCGAGGCGCATCCTATCTTCTACAAAGATAGCGAAAGGTAAGTGACAAGCCAAACCCGTTCGGACCTGGCCGGAGCAAAATCCAACCGAAACACCTCATTGTCAATGCAAAGACTACTCGATCGAAGTTACCGATCCAATCCGAAATGGCGGCGCGAAACGGCCAGTGCAGCAATGCTGACCCGACAGTCGGGCACCGCACGAAGGAGAGCTTCGGTGCAGGAAAGCAGCGTCGAACCGGTAGTCACCACGTCATCGACCAGCAGCACGTGCCGTCCGGCCAACGCTCCGGGCCGCGCGACCGCAAACAAGTCGCGTACGTTCTCCCAGCGCCCGGCCGAAGAACGGGTCGTCTGGCTCGGGTTGTTGCGCAGGCGACTGACCGCCCGATCCTCCACCGGCACTCCCATCCGGGAAGCGATCCCCTCGGCGATATAGGCAGCCTGATTGTACCCCCGGGCCAGCAACCGCCGGGTATGAAGCGGCACGGGAACGATGCAGTCCACGCTTCCGTACAGTCCGCTGTCGGCAAGGTTGCCGCCATACCAGGCACCCAGGTCGCGGGCCGTGCGCCAGCGGTTGTAATACTTGAAACCATGAATGGCCCGCTGCCAGGGACTGCCCGCAACGAACCAGAGAAAAGCCGAGGCCTGCACGACGGGAAACTCGTTGCGCAGCCGCTCGGCCAGCGGATTGTCCGCACGGCGCCAGAATCCGGTCTGGGGTGCCAACGTACGGCACATCATACAGAAAGCACCCTCGCCCTCGTGCAACTCGCCGCCGCATACGGGACAGACAGGCGGCAGAAAAAGCCCCTTTATATCATTGAGGATCGACATCGCAGAGAATCGTAACGCCTTTGCATTCGGGACTTTTGACCACCCGGTCGAGAATCCCGCGCACCGCCTCGCGAGCCCGGGCCAGCGAAGCCCCCGCCTCGACCTTCAGCAGCAGGGTCGCCAGATACTCGCCCCGTACCCGATCGACGGGCGGGGCCGTGGGTCCCAGCACGCGCCGCCCGAACCGTTCGCGCAGGGCGGCGGCCAGGGCGTTGGCCGCACGGCGCAGCGTCACGGGATCGCGGTGACGCAACAACAGGTTCAGGAGCCGTGCATAGGGCGGATAGAAGAACGCTTTCCGCTCGGCGAGCTGCTGACGAGCCATCGCCTCGTAATCGCCCGCAATCACCTGTTGCAAGACGGGATGTCCCGGCTCAGCGGTCTGGATCACGACCGTTCCGGGATTTTCGCGCCGACCGGCGCGGCCCGCCACCTGCATCAGCAGTTGGAATGCACGCTCCGCCGAACGGAAATCGGGATTGTTGAGCAGATTGTCGGCGTTGAGCACACCGACCAGCTCCACGCCGCCGAAATCGAATCCTTTGGTAATCATCTGCGTCCCCACCAGAATATCGTCGTCGCCCCGGGCGAAGGCCTCGACGATCTGCCGGAAAGCACGCTCGGAGGTAACGCTGTCGCGGTCGAGCCGGGCGACCCGCGCCTCGGGGAAAACGCGGGCGATCTCCTCCTCGACCTTTTCCGTCCCGAAGCCCATCGGCACGGGTTCGGTCACCCGGCAATGGGGGCACTTGGCCGGAACAGGCTCCGTATGACCGCAATAGTGACAGACCATACGACCGCTTCCCTTGTGGAGCGTGAGAGTCACATTACAATCCGGACAGCGGGCCGTCCAGCCGCACTCCCGGCACTCGACATAGGGTGCGAAACCCCGCCGGTTCTGGAAAAGCATCGCCTGACCGCCTCCGCCGAGGGTCTCCTCCATACGGTCGAGCAGCAATTTGTTGAAATGGGCATGCCGCTCGCCGCGTTTCACGGCACGGATCGTATCGGACACGAGGATCTGCGGCATCCGCGACGGTCCGTAACGCTCGGCCAGTACCACGCTGCCGTATTTTCCGGTCGCAGCGTTTAAATAACTCTCCAGCGACGGAGTAGCGCTGCCCAGCAGCGTACGGCACCCCAGCAGTCGGGTCATCAGCACGGCGCAGTCGCGTGCCTGGTAGCGGGGCGCCGGGTCGGTCTGTTTGTAACTGGGATCGTGTTCCTCGTCCACCACGACCAGCTCCAGGCGGCGCAGCGGCAGGAAGATCGCCGAACGGGCCCCGATCACCAGCTCGCCGCCCGCAGAATCCCGCAGGCGGAGGTAAAGCTCCGTACGCTTGCGGTCGGTGAGTTTCGAATGATAGGCGATCACCCGCTCGCCGAAAACCTGCCGGAGCCGATCGACCAACTGGGCCGTGAGAGCGATCTCCGGCACGAGCAGCAGCACTTGTCCGCCCCGGGCCAGCACCTCGGCAGCGAAGTGCATATAAATTTCCGTTTTGCCCGAACCGGTGACACCCCGCAGCAGCACGGTCGCGCGATCGGCAAACACGGCACGGATCTCCTCGGCAGCCTTCCGCTGCGCAGCGGAAAGCGTCGGCAGACGAAACTGCGCACCGCCAGTCACCGGACCGGGTGCGACCTCCCGTTCGATACAGGTCAATAACCCCTTTTTCACCAGGAGAGCGAGAGCCGTCCGATCGGCGGCGAGTCGGCTCCGGGCGACTTCCGCCCCGTCGGGCGCAAGGGCAGCCAACTCCTCCAGCGCCTCCCGCTGCCGGGGGGCACGACGCCCCATACGTTCCAGCGCGGCGGCCAGCCCGTCGGCGGTGAGCGCTTCGCCGGCCAGGGCCACGAACCACTCCCGGCGGGGCCGGAACTCGTCGGCAGCAAACTCCTCCTCGCCGTGTCCGCTCGGCTTCATCAGCGACGGCAGCGCCACGCGCATCACCTCGCACAGCGTGCACATGTAATAATCGGCGACCCACTCCCAGAAACGGCGCTGCCGCTCGTCGAGCAGAGGCGTACCGTAGAGCACGCGGGAGACGGTCTTGACGGTCTTGAAATCGGGGCGCCGGTCGTGCAGCCGCCAGACGATGCCCGTGTAGATCTTCGATCGGCCGAAAGGCACGACTACGGCCATCCCCTCGCAAAGCGTCACGCCTTCCGCCACCGCAAAGG
>OHWR01000630.1_pt1 | contig 16377 bp, 15 predicted proteins | sample 1579771 | NCBI WGS metagenome assembly OHWR01 (sample SAMEA3882542, study PRJEB24775) | human gut metagenome | biome: human-associated habitat; feature: intestine environment; material: feces | place: Netherlands | collected 2009/2010 | reverse complement strand
GAGTATTCCTCAAGGTGGAAGCCTTCTCGATGCACCTTTAGAACTTGGGCAAAGGCAGAGAAACGGCAGCGACTTAGACGTTAATAAACGATACAAAACCAATAATCAAAGGCTCCATCCTGATAGGGTTAGCTTCATTGTTACTGCTTCTTTCCAGTCGACCTTTGTTCATCCGTATTTAAACAGAAATTTAACTGCAAGAGAAGGTGCAAGACTCCAGAGTTTTCCGGATTCATTTTTCTTCTGTGGACCCCGAACGCTAATGAGTAAATCCCTTCTGATTAGAGAAAACAGGTTGGATGAGATTGGCCTTTCACAGTACAATCAAATTGGAAATGCAGTGCCACCGCTCATGGCTGAAGGCATTGCGAAAGCACTTATAGGAAAGGGCGGATTGGCATGACATATGATGAAATGATTACTGCTGTGGAAGCATTAAACACTCAGCAGCAAGTTCACAGAGGCGCCATTCCGCACGGGAGTAATCTTCTCCATCAGTTCAATAAAAAAGAGGCAGGAAAAGAAGCAATGTATGAGGATATCTTCCTGCTCTATATGGCCACACGAAATGTACCGTACAACGGTGAACACTTGGAAGAATATGTTTCCAGTGTAGTGGAGAAGACGAATGATTACATGGGATATTTTTGGCCGCCGGCAAATAATCCCTTTTCCCATCAAGCAGATTTTACATCAAGTATTATTCCAGAAATGTTTTGTACAATTTTCGGGAATATTATCAGGGATAAAGGTATTGCTTTAGAAGTGTCTGCACAAAAGGATCTGACTATTGAATGTACCTTTGACATTACTGGCGGCGGGAAGATATGCTTTAAGAATAAGAGAGTTGATGTTGCAGTGGTTGAGCTTTGTGAATTGACCTTCAATGGTGAAACCACTGAACTGCCTATTCCTCTGTTCGCTATTGAATGCAAAACCAATTTAGATAAAAATATGCTTTCAGGAATTGAACACTCTGTTACGGAATTGAAAAAGACTTTCCCGAACTGCCACTATTTTGTCGTGACGGAATGCTCGGATTTCGATGTCAAGAAATCCAATTATGCGTCTTCCGGAATTGATGAAATGTATGTTCTCAGAAAACAGAAGAGTGGAGTAATAAGGAGAAATCCTGATTTAAGAAACCCCATTGACGCTTCGCTGGTTTATGAGATAGCAAGTTTGCTGATTTCCAATATTTACGCCATCAGAGCAGATGCCGTTGATCTTACGACACGTATGCAAAATGGAAAACTCATCGGGAGGGTGTGATTCTATGGAAATCTTAGATAATAAACACATACATGGAAAGAATCTGCGCGACTACACAGCCAAACAGCGTGGGGCAAAAAGAGAAACATTCAATGGGCTGATGCGAGTATATGAGGATTATCGTACTCGAATCGAGGCTGTGAATGATCTGAGTGAAACTGGGATAAGAGAGCTTGTATCTGCCCTTAATGACTATAGACGGGTAGCTGTGCCAGTCTTTGATTCCCTGGACAATAACGGTCAGGTGGCACTGGGTTATACAATAATGGAAGAGTTTTTCTATCTTCTGTTCCAAAAAAAGGTCACCCTTATGAATATCGGCCATGATAACTTGTTCGTTGGAAAAGGCAATTCATACGTAAGCCTGAGTTTTACACCTGCTTCTTTTTCAGAGCTATTTCAAAAGCCAAGTGCGTATATTCATACAAAGGATCAAGACTTTGTTTTAGGCGCAAATGTTGAAATCCAGATTGTTGCAGATGGAGAAGCGGAAACAACAACTACAGTTATTCCAGCAGTTGCTATAGAATGCAAAACCTATCTGGAAAGAAATATGCTGGACTCATGTGCTGCGACGGCAAGCCGATTAAAAAACGCAATGCCCTATTGTATTTATATCGTTGCATCTGAATACATGAAGATGTCAGATGCTGCCCCGGAATTAACTGACATTGATGAGGTGTACATTCTTTGTAAAGCAAAGAATGCAGACCGCGAACGGAGAAAACGCGCTCACCAAGATCCTTTCAATATTGATGCAGAATTAATCATTGATTTGTACAACCGCGTTTGTAGGCACCTCAATGCTATTTGGTGGAAACCGGAGGATGCAGTTGAAAATGGTAAGATAATAAACCGCCCTACATGATGGTTACTATGTTTACTTATATAAGACATTATCTGCTTTGACGAGAAAGAATATTACCAAAGTTGGATATGTTCAATTGTGTTTAGGAGGACTACATGGCACAAAGCCGTTCTTTTACGGAATACGTCAAGGATAAATGCTATGGTGGTCTCTTCGAGGCGGCCGAGCGGTATGTCGAGAGCAATTGGGAATCACTCGATTTATACACAAGGCACGTCCACAGGATTGGGGCGGTCGAGTTTGTCCAGAGGGTCTATGTCCAGGACCTCCCCGGAATGCGCGTCGCCTTTGACGTTGGCCTTGAATTGGAGTTGACGGTCAAGGAAGGCGACTATCATTACGACAACTACGACCAGTGCTATCCCTGGGTGCGGATTTCCTGTGAAGGCGACCTCTCGGATGGGCTGGACTCCTGGATTATCAAAAGCATCGAACCCTACGACAAGAAACACGCTCCGCTGAATTCTCTGTCGGATGCGCTCGTTCCCTATATTCCCTATGACCGGCTGGAAACAGAGGCGAAAGCGTTTCTACGTGAGTATTACCCGGAGGCATTGAAGATTACGCCGCACGGCTAACCACCAATCGCCATCGACCCCTCGCTCCTTGCCAGCAGATTAAAACTCTCCATCCTTACGCAGAGAATCCGGGAAGACGCATCCGTCTTCGGTCAAATATACTTCGTGGAAACGGCGGCGGAGATGTTTGACGCCAGCAAAGGCGAAACCGTCCAGATGCGCATCCCCGGTCGAACCATCGTGGTAGACCCACAAATGTATCTCCTCCGAAATCTCGGCTGCGTCAACAACACGATTGTCCATGAGTGCGTCCATTGGGTAAAACACAGAAAAGCGTTTGAACTGGAGAGGCTCTACAATGCGAGAGCATCCAATATCAGTTGCGAGGTAGTCGGCGGCGCTGCCGCTAAAGTCGCGAAGAGTGCGACGGAGCTGATGGAAAAGTCTTATGTGGGATTTTCTCGTTTAGGGCTGTTCGGAGAAAAGCGGTCGCTATAAAGTTTTATGTGGGATTTCTCATCAAAAGCGATTTGTGCAGAAAAAGGCACCGGCATCTAACTGAAGATGCCGGTGCCTTTCTTTTGGAATGCAGTGGTAATCAACTAAACAATTCGTCCAGCTTCTGCTGGAGCGTTCCTTCCTTGGCATACGGAAGTGCGTCTAACTGCCGGAAGTTGTGCTTGATGTCCTTCGTATCCTCATTAAAGCCAAGGATGTACGAGAGCGCAATGTGATAGATGATTTCGGTAGGTGCCAGCCCATACACCTACTTCTCAAAAATGTGGCGCAAGCGTTCTTTGGGGTCAGGGAACTGCTTCTTCATCTGCTCGCTCTGATACAGCCTCTTGACGATTTCCGTGATATAAAGGCCAGATTTCATATAGAGGTCAATTATGTTTTTTTCATAGCCTGAAGTCCTAAAAGAAATTGTTTACATACATAGGGGCAGCCTTTATTAAAAGCCAATACACCTTTAGTACGCACGCAATACGCATTATTTTCGTGATGCGCCCGTAATACGCATTTAATACGGAGATAATGCGTATTGTGTTTTTGGTCGCATTCTTCCTCTATGCATTATTTCGACATTTTCATATTGACAACCACAACATATTGTGGTATATAAGAACTATTCAGTTATTTGTGCACCGCCCTAATGGGGTTTCCGAACACGGTTCGGATCGCACACGTTGTTAAGCTTGTACTTGAGGAGCACCATGCTCCCGTTTGAGATTAGGGCCATTGCGCCCTCGTATTTCAATGACTATGCTGCGAGAAGTTTTCTTGCGGCATTTTCCACCTGTACGCTGCTTTGCCGCCGTGCTATGATGTGCCTGTACTTAAGGCATCAAGCATTTAGGTCGGAGCAGAGCAGGCACGGGTGGGAAGCATTATCAACAGCTTTTCGCTCTGATTAAGAACCCGAAGTATGTCAAAATGCGCCTCCCGAAAAACGGACGGCCATCAGAATTGAACAATACTGCAAACGCAGGAAGGATCGTAAGAAGCCGAAACGGCAGGAAGATTCTTCCTGCGTTTTTGCTTACCGTTTTTGTCGCGGCACTTGCCATCGCCGCGATACCGCAGGAAAAGAAAGCGCGCCGAAATCGCTTCGGCGCAGATCAGGAAAAAGAAGTTTTGAAAAAGCCGCTGGGACGATACGGCAGGAAAATCGTCAAGGGAGAGGCAAGCTCCCGCCCTGTATGCCGCAGTCAGAGTGCGGCGCCGGTCATACGGGGTATCGCGCATTCCTCGTTCCGTCACCGGGCGGATCACAGGACACCGGCGGAGCCTTCCGCAGCCGAGTTCAGCGGCCTGGTGTCCGCGGTTGCTCACACGAGCAGAGGTCAAAGACCTCCTTACCGCAGCGTACTGACCCAGCACAAGTAAAGAGAGACAGAGACATACAAGCAAGCCGCGGAAAACACGCAATACCAAGGCTTTCCGCCTGCGGCAGTCTATCAGGTCTGCGGAGATACGCCGGAAACGGCTCTCCTTGCCAACGGGTGAAGTGCGCCCATCTGAACACGACTACGATTACAAGGAGCTTTTTTTATATGACCACAAAAGGCATTTACCACACCCTCGTTACCCAGTTGGACAAGCTGGCGCGGCACAACCGGCAGGGCAGCTTCCGCACGAAAGACCGCTACTATGAGGCGGTCAAGCGGTTCTGCGCCTACCTCGCCGCCCACTACCACCTGCAAAAGCTGGAGAACGTCAGCGGCAAGCATCTTGTGAGCTATGTCCTCTATTTGCAGGCGCAGGGCAAGTCGGCCAGCACCATCAAGACCGACCTCTCCGCCATCCGCTTTTTCCACGATAAGATGTCCTGCCCAAAATACACGCTGCCGGATAACGGCGCATTGGGCGTTGCCCTGGAACGCCGTCGCTTCGGGCAGCAGGACCGCACATGGACGAACCCGGAGTTCGGCAAGCTGATCGGCCGCGCCATGGCGGAGGAGCGGGAGGACTACATCCTCGCCCTGTATCTGGCACGCTATGCCGGTCTGCGTATCCACGAGTGCTTCCGCATGGACACCGCTATGGCGGAGCGTGCGCTGCGCGAAAACGCCCTCACCGTGAAGGGCAAGGGCGGCAAGGTGCGTATCGTCCCCATCGAGGACGACCGCATCACGATGATGCTGCAACGGCTGCTGGACAAAACGGAACGCGGCCACAAGCTGCTGGTGCCGGACGGCGTCCCCACCGACCGTGCCATCAACGGCATGCAACAGTTTATCCTCCGCCACCGTGACACTATCTGTGACTCCACCGCAGCGGACAGACGCATTACTTTCCATGGGCTGCGCCATACCTACGCCGCCGAAAAGTACACGTCCCTCGTCAGCGGCGGCATGACACCGTTGGACGCTCATTTCACCGTGTCTCGCCTGCTGGGACACGAGCGACCCGATGTGACGGACATCTATCTGGCGTCCGTGAAGGGAGGGACTGCCCGTGGAGAATAAGTATCGTGATCTAAGAGACCTCCCCATGATTCTGCGGGTAGAGGACTTGATGCCCATCCTTGGCATCGGGCGCAACACCGCCTATGAGCTGATCCGCAGCGGACAGATACGGAGTGTCCGCATCGGAAGGCAGATTCGTATTCCGAGAGAGGCTTTGCTGGAGTTTCTGCGGAAGTAGAGAGCTTTGTCACGGAAATTAAACTTGCACAACAGCCGCGCGGGATATATCATGGAGATGGTACATTCCGCGCGGCGGAAAGGAGCGTATATGCCGCGTATAAAAACAGGAAAAGGAGCCGGCGGTGCCGGCTCTATCAGAAAAATCACAACAACAGGGAACGGGAAAACCTACACCTACTGGCAAGGTCGCTACACGGAGGGCTTCGACCCCAGCACGGGCAAGCAGATCCAGCGCAGCATCACCGGAAAGACGCAGAAGGAAGTAGCGCAGAAGCTGAAGCAGGTAACGCTGGATATTGACAACGGTGTGTATCATGCGCCGTGCAAACTGACATTGGCACAATGGCTTGAACTTTGGACAAAGACCTACTTGGGCGGTGTGAAGCCCAGAACGGCGCACATTTACAAGTCGGACATCAGACTGCATATCCTGCCAGCGTTGGGTGCGGTACGGTTGGAGGCGCTGAACGCACCGATGATACAGGCCTTTTACAATGCCATGGGGGAGCCGTCCGAACAGAATCCGAAAGGTCTTTCCGCAAAAACAGTGAAGAATGTCCACGGCGTTCTCCACAAGGCACTCCAGCAAGCGGTATTGATCGGCTATCTGCGATATAACCCTGCTGATGCCTGCATCCTGCCGCGGATAGAGCGCAAGAAGATCAAGCCCTTTGATGACGCGCAGATCACCGCGTTTTTGACCGCTATACAGGGAAACCGATTTGAAACACTGTTTATCCTGACACTGTTCACCGGTATGCGTGAGGGCGAGGTACTGGGCCTGACGTGGGACTGCATCGACTTTCATACAGGTATCATCTCGGTGGAAAAGCAAATGCAGCTGCATCAGGACAAGGGGAGCAAGGGCTATGAGCTTGTTTCTCCGAAGAATGGCCGAAGCCGTACCATCGCCGCGGCACAGACTGTCCTTGCCCGGTTGCAGCAGCAGCGCCGATGGCAAATGCAGCAGAAGCTTCTGTTGGGCAGTGACTGGCAAAATCCGGAGGGTCTGGTCTTTACCAACGAGTTCGGGACGCACCTGACAAAGCCGACAGTCTACCGCGAGTACAAGCGCATTGTTGCGACCATCGGTTGTCCCGATGCCCGTTTCCACGATCTGCGTCACTCCTACGCCGTTGCCGCGATTCGAGCCGGGGACGACATCAAGACCGTGCAGGGCAATCTGGGTCACGCCACAGCGGCCTTTACGCTGGACGCATACGGCCATGTGACTGACCAGATGAAGCGCGAAAGTGCCGACCGCATGGAGCGTTTTATCCGCACAGTTTCCGCCGGTTGACCCAATAAGGCTAAAAATAAGGCTAAAACCTGTTTTCGGGCATGACAAAGCTCCCGAAACACAGGTGTTTCGGGAGCTTTGTCTGGAGGTGACACCCGGATTTGAACCGGGGAATGAGGGTTTTGCAGACCCTTGCCTTACCACTTGGCTATGTCACCGTGTCAGCGAAAATCATTATACTATATACCGTCGGTCCTTGTCAAGAGTGAAATGCCCGTTGAAACGGGATTTCTTTCATTGCTTTTTGTATTACTTCACGGTCGTCTTTGCTGCAGCCTCAGAAAAAACTGCAAAAAGAAATAGAACAAATGTTGCAATGCGCGAAAGGGTGTGATATAATAGAGCCGGAAGAACAGCGGACGCGGCGCACATACAAAAAACGGACCTGCGCCGACACGGGGCGCGTGAAAGGGGCACGGCTATGGCGAAGATGACCAGAATGCAGCAGAAGATCTACGACTACATCGCCCAGGCACTGCGGGAGCAGGGGTATCCCCCCTCGGTGCGGGAGATCGGCGAGGCGGTGGGACTGAAATCGCCGTCCACGGTGCATTTCCACCTGAAGCACATGGAGGAGCTGGGCGTGCTGACCAAGGGGGCCGGCAAGGGCCGGGCCCTGACGCTGGCGCAGCCCATGCAGGGGGAAATGCCTGACGGCGCGCCGGTACAGGAGGAGGCGGCACCGGCGGCGGACCGCATCCCCGTGGTGGGCAGCGTGGCCGCGGGCAGCCCCATATTGGCAGAGGAGTGCATTGAGGACTATCTGACCTTCGACACCGGCGGACGCGAGGGGGAGTACTTTGCCCTGCGGGTGCGGGGCGAGTCCATGCTGAACGCGGGCATCCTGCCGGACGACCTGGTGGTGGTGCACCGCCAGCCCACGGCACACAACGGCGAGATCGTGGTGGCGCTGCTGGGGGACGAGGCCACGGTGAAGCGGCTGAGCCGCCGGAACGGCGAGGTGTGGCTGCTGCCGGAGAACGAGAACTACCGGCCCATCGACGGCCGCGAGGCCACGCTGCTGGGCAAGGTCACCGCCGTGGTGCGGGAGTATAACTGAACGCAAAAAGAGACGGCACTGCCGTCTCTTTTGGGCGTCAGGGGGTGTTTTGCACGATTTCCATTACCGGAAATGGCAAAAAAACGGAAATTTTCCACAAAAAGGCTGGACAAACGGCGTGACTGTGCTATAATCTGACTATCCGCAGAGGTACCTCTGCATTTGCGTTTTAATGATCTTAAAACGATGCGTCCTGCGGAAATCTAAAACAAATGGGGTTTGAGACATGAAGAAATTGTTGGCAACCATTCTGGCGCTGGTCATGGCGCTGGGCCTGTGCACAAGCGCATGGGCGGCGGAGGGAGTCTGGACAGGCTCCGGTACGGAGGCTGACCCGTACATGATCACGACCGAGGCGGAGCTGAATAAGCTGGCCACGGACGTGAACAGCGGTACAGTGTACAGCGGCAAGTATTTCAAACTGGGCGCGAGCATCACTGTGACGGACTGGACGCCCATCGGACAAAAGGGCAGCGAAATTAATAAGTTTGCCGGTACCTTTGACGGCAACGGCCAGACGGTGACTATCAATGGCATCAAAAGTGATCTCAATCCCGATTTCGGCGGCTACGCCGGTTTCTTCGGCGCGGTTAAGGACGCGACTATCAAGAACCTGACGGTGGCCGGCACTATCAACGGGTCTGATGTTGCGGGTGTGGTCGCACGATTGGACGGTGCAAGCAAAGTTATCAACTGCATCAATAAAGCGAATGTAACAGGTACCAGCAAGGCAGCGGGTATTACCGTTAAAATTGATGGCGCCAATGTGGTCATTGATGGCTGTACGAACGATGGCGAGATTAAATGCAATACAGTAAACGGGGCTGCCGGTATTGTGGTATATGCCCAAGGGGCGAATTTTACCATTAACGGCTGTACGAACAATGGGAAGATCAGTGGCCCATTTGTCGGAGGTGTTGTGTTCAATGTCAGTGACAGCGGCAGTGGTATCGTTGAAAACTGCGTGAATAATGGTTCGGTCCATTCGACAAATGCGGGACAGAATATTATGACCGCAGGTATTGTGTCGGTGAACTCAAAAGGGCATGAACTGAAGATTGTGAATTGCAGCAATACGGGCGTGATTGAGGGTGAGAACTGCTCTGCTATTTGCTACAGTGAGTATAGTGAGTATACTAATGATGCGTCTGCGCCGAATACCAACAGCGGCGAGATAAAGGCTACCGTGAGCCGGACTATTTCTGAAAGTACGGCTGTACTCAACGGTGATATGAGCATTGGCCTGACGATTCATCCCTATGCAGCGGTCACGATAAACAGCGGGAATTACAGCGGCAGTATTGAAAGTAAGGGCAGTTTGACCGTGGCCGGTGGCACGTTCAGCGCTGGTGGAAACTTCTACAGCAGTGGTACGCTGGTCATCAACAACGGTACGTTCGCACGAGGCGTTTCTGTGCAGACCGGTACCGCGACCATCAATGATGGAGATTTCAAAACGGATGTGAGTTGCGCCGGTGATGGCAAATTGACCATCAATGGCGGTAAGTTTGCCGGTGAGATACACGCCGACGGTACAAGCGCAGTGAACATCAACGGCGGTGAGTTTACTTTCAATACGGATACCAACGAAGTGATTGACATCAAAGCTGGTGCAAAGGTGACCATCTCTAATGGCGTGTTTGCACAGGAAAACACATATCGGTTCTGCCCCAACAATAAGGACAGACTGACTGTTACCGGAGGTACGTTCGTGTCTGATGCCATGGTGACGGCGTTGATGGGTGAGCCTATCAATGCGCCGCAGGCTACCGTGGTCGATGGGAACAAGACCATGATCGCGGTGGGCAGCGCGGCTATTGCCGATGCGGCAAACAGCAGCAAGGAGGTCACTATCACCAAGGGTGGTGAAATCAATGGTGTGAATGAAAATGTGACTGTGACCGTTGACGCGGATGGCGTGAAGATTAACGGTAAGGATGCGGCACGCGGTGAGTATACCGTGCCGGTCACGCCCGACCCCACTCCCGAGCAGCCGCCGCGCTACTACTACAACTCCACGACCACCACGGGCACCAAGGCCGACGGCACCAAGGGTTCCCCCAAGACCTTTGACGCGGGCGTGGGCATCTACGCCGTGACGGCGGTGCTGTCCGTGACCGGCATGGCGTGGACCGCTAAAAAGCGTCACTAAGAGCAAATAAAAAAGAAAGCCCGTAAGGGCTTTCTTTTTTTGCGCTTTTTTTGGTGGGAAGGCTGGGGAAAAAAATTTGGGGTGTTGCACGTTTGCGGGCAACTTTCGGGCTGGGCGGGGGCAGGGACAGAACATGAAAGGGAGGTGCTCGGATGGAGCAGGAGACAAGGACCGCGCGGGACGCCGGTGCTCCGGTGAAGATCGGGGCGGAGGCGGTACGGGCCGCGGCGGAGGTGCTGCGGCGCTATCGCGCGGGCAAGCAAAATCTGGACAGGCGCATCATCGACAACGAGCAGTTCTGGAAGCTGCGGCACTGGGAGCAGATGGAGAAGGCGGGCGAGGGCGGCAATCCGGAGGACGTGCGGCCGGCCAGCGGCTGGCTGGTGAACTGCATCCTCAACAAGCACGCGGACGCCATGGACTGCTATCCGGAGCCGACGGTGCTGCCCCGGGAGCCGGGAGACCGGCAGGAGGCAGAGACGCTGAGCCGTATCCTGCCGGTGCTGCTGAAAAACGACCGGTTCAGGCGGACGTATTCCAAGGCGTGGTGGGACAAGCTGAAGTCCGGGTGCGCCGTGTACGGCGTGTTCTGGGACAACGAAAAGCTGCACGGGCTGGGCGACGTGAGCATCCGCAGCATGGACGTGCTGAACCTGTTTTGGGAGCCGGGGGTCACGGACATACAGGAGTCGGAGCACTTTTTCTGCACGGAGCTGGTGCCCAACAACCATCTGGTGCGGAGGTGGCCGGAGCTGGAAGGGAAGCTGGGGCGCGGCGGCGCGCAGGTGAGCCGGTATCTGTTCGACGACAAGGTGGACACGTCGGAGCAGTCGCTGGTGGTGGACTGGTACTACCACACGGAGCGTGAGGGACGGCAGGTGCTGCAGTACTGCAAGTTCGTGGGGGAGAATGTGCTGTATGCTACAGAGAACGACCCGGAGATGGCGGCGCGGGGCTGGTACGACCACGGGAAGTACCCGTTCGTGTTCGACACGCTGTTTCCCGAGGAGGGGACGCCCTGCGGGTATGGGTATGTGGATCTGTGCAAGTCGGCGCAGAAGCAGATCGACCTGATGAACCAGGCTATTCTGAAAAACACGCTGGCGGCGGCGACGCCGCGGTTTTTCATCCGGGCGGACGGCGCGGTGAACGAGAACGAGTATGCCGACTGGACGAGGCCCTTCGTACACACTAACGGAAACCTGGGCGCGGACTCCATCGCGCCGATCCGGGTGCCGGCGCTGGACAGCGTATATGTGGCGGTGCTGCAGAACAAGATCGCGGAGATGAAGGAGACGGCGGGCAACCGGGACGTGATGAGCGGCGGCACCGCCGGCGGCGTGACGGCGGCCACGGCTATTGCGGCTTTGCAGGAGGCGGGCGGCAAGCTGTCGCGGAACATGATCGACGACGGGTATGAGGCGTTTTCACAGGTGGTGACGCTGTGCATCGAGCTGATCCGGCAGTTTTACGACGTGCCGCGGCAGTTCCGGCTGCTGGGCCGGGACGGCGGGGCGTTCGTCGCCTACGGCAATGGGGGCCTGCGGCCCAGGGCGCTGCTGACCGGGGGCTATCGCGTGCCGGAGTTTGATCTGGAGGTGATGGCACAGGACGAGACGCCGTACCAGACCATGGAGTACAACCAGTTGGCGCTACAGCTGTTCCAGATGGGGTTCTTCCGCAGCGATATGGCGGAGCAGGCGCTGCGGTGCCTGGAGCTGATGCAGTTCCGCAGCAAGGACACGCTGGCGGAGGTCATCCGGCAGGGACAGAAGGAGACGGACCAGAAGGCGTGGCTGACGGAGGCGCTGCGGCGGGCGGTGACGCTGCTGGACAAGAGCCAGGGGACCCATCTGGCGGAGGCGCTGGAGCGAGAGCTGGAGAAGCGGGAGAGCAGCGGCGGAAAGGCGGCGGCGCGCCGGAGCAGCGACGCTGTGACGCGGCAGCGGCAGGCCACGCGGCAGGCGGTACGGCCCAGATGATACGGGCCAGCTGCGGCGGCGCGCACCTTACGGTGCGGGGCCACGCCGGGTACGGCGAGTATGGGAAGGACATCGTATGCGCGGCGGCGTCCGCGCTGGTGTACGCGCTGGCGGGGAGATTGCGGGAGACAGGGCGGCTGGAACGGTTCCAAAGCGCGCCGGGATACGCGGAGATCGCGGGTACGGGGGACTGTGCCCGGGAGTTCGCGCTGGTGCGGTGCGGGCTGGCGCTGCTGGCGCAGCAATACCCCGGCAGGGTGGAAGTTGGGTCGTGACCTACCACGGGGAGGAGAGTTCGGATGGACGAGCTGGAAAAGACGGCGCAGGAGACTGCGGAGGAGACGGGCGGAATGGCTCCCGACGCCGGGGAGCAGCAGGTACCTGACGGGGAACAGGGGGTACCCGGCGGGGAAGAGGACTTCGAGACGCTGATACGCGGCCGGTACAAGGGGGAATTCGACGCACGGGTGCGGCGAATACTGGACGGACGGCTGCGGGGACTGCGGCAGGAGAACGAGAGGCTGCGGAAGATGGCGGCCGCGGCGGAGACGGCGCGGCAGCGGGAGCAGGAGGCGCAGCTGCAGGCCGCGATGGAATTCGCGGTGATCCGGGCGCGGCAGCAGATGGCCCAGGCCATCGCCAGCGGCGGCAGCCGCGTGGCGGAGAACGGCGGACGGCGCAGAAGCGTCAGCCGCTGGGATCCCAAGGGTCTCAGCGGGGCGGAGCTGGCGGCGATACGGAAGAGAGTACAGGATGGAGAGAAGATCAGATTTTAGAAAGGGAGAGAAAACATGGAGATGAATTTGCAGATGTTTGCGGAGAACACCCAGACCACGGCGGGCCTGAGCGCGGAGATGAAGACCTACTACGGCATGGAGCTGCTGGAGAACGCCAAGCCGCAGCTGGTGCACAACCAGTTCGCGGCCACGAAGGGCCTGCCTGCCGGCGGCGGCAAGACCGTGGAGTGGCGTAAGTTCGGCGCCTTTGACAAGGCGCTGAAGCCTCTGACCGAGGGCGTGACGCCCGATGGCAGCGGTATCTCCGTCAGCTACATCACCAAGGAGCTGGCGCAGTACGGCGACTACACCACCGTGTCGGATATGCTGGATCTGACGGCCATCGACGACGTGGTGCTGGAGATCACTGACCGTCACGGCAGCAATATGGGCCTGACGCTGGACACGGTGACCCGAAACGAGATCCAGCAGGGCAAGCAGGTGATCTACGCGCCCAAGATCGGCAGCGACGGCACCAAGACCGACGTGACCAGCCGCATGACGCTGGACAAGGACTGCCGCATGACCAGCGAGCTGGTGGCCAAGGCGGCGACCCAGCTGAAGAAGATGAACGCGCCTACCTTTGACGGCAAGTATGTGTGCATCATCCACCCCAGCGTGGCCTTTGACCTGCGCCAGGACGAGGCGTGGATCGCCGCCCACCAGTATGCCGGGGCCACGGAGCTGTTCTCCGGCGAGATCGGCGAGCTGCACGGCGTGCGCTTCGTGGAAACCACGGAGGCGAAGATCTATCGCGGCGAGGACCTGGCCGCCGACAGCCGCACGCTGAAGGTGAACGGCAACGTTATGGCCAGCACCGACGTGACCTTCAACGGCGGTACTGTGGCTGCCGGCGCGCTGGCGGGCCGCTATGTGGTGCTGGGAGGCACCCGCTGCCAGGTGGTGAGCAACACCGACGCGAAGCTGGTGCTGGACAAGACCGTCACTGTGGGCGACAAGGAGGTCATCTACCCCGGCGAAGGCGGCAAGCAGGGCTGCGCCGTGTACGGCTGCCTGTTCCTGGGCAAGGGCGCCTATGGCGTGGTGGACCTGAGCGAGGGCACGGAGGTCATCGTGAAGCCCCGCGGCAGCTCCGGCACCGCCGACCCGCTGGACCAGCGCTCCAGCGTGGGCTGGAAGGGCGTACACGCCGCGGCTATCCTGTACGACGAGTACATGGTGCGCGTGGAGTGCGGCAGCAGCTATTCGGACGAGGACAAGGCGAACTGACGGAGCGTGAAGCAGGGGCGGACGGGTCGTCCGCCCCTGCGGGAAATGCCGCCGTCAGCGCGGCCACGCCGCGCTGACGGGACGTCGAGGCCACCGCCCCCTGCGGAACGCGGGCGGACGGCGGGGCGAGGTCTTACATGGGGAAAGGAGAAGGGCGAGATGAAGGAGAAAATGACAACGGTGCTGCTGCCCAGAGGCAGAAAGCAGGAGGAGAATTTTGTCATCGTGTCCGTCAACGGACGCAGCTGGAAGATCATGCGCGGCGTGGAGGTGCGCGTACCGGTGTGCGTGGCGGAGGTGCTGGAAAACGCCGCCATGATGGCGGAGGCGGCCCGGCGCTATGTGGACGAGAGAGCGTCCTGAGGTGACGGCCATGGCAAGGACGACGGCAAAACAGGTGCTGGACCGGGTGGACGCGCTGCTGCCCAATGGGTATGCGCGCGCGGAGAAGCTGCGGTGGCTGGCCCAGGCGGAGGGCTTTGTGCGGCGGGAGCTGTGCCGGGAGACGGGGGAACTGCCGGCGCTGACCGAGGTAACAGAGCTGACGGCGGAGCCGCCCTTTGACGAGCTGTACCGGCACTATGTGGAGGCGCAGGTGCACTATGCCAACGGGGAGACGGCACGGTACAACAGCGCGGCGGGACTGTGGAACAACGCGTTTCTGACCTATCGGGACTACCGGGCCAGGACGGCGGTGCCGGAGGGCGGCGCGCCGGCGCTGCGGCTGTGCTGAAAGGGGGCGGCGGAGATGTATTTTCCCAAGCTGAAGGCGGCGGCGCAGCAGCGGGCAGGCGTAGAGCAGTTCGGGGGACTGGACCGCCGTCCGGGCAGCGGCGCGGGGAGCCTGGAGCAGATGGAGAACCTGTGGAGCAGCGGGTATCCGGCGCTGGAGACGCGGCCCCTGCGGCGGACGGTGACGCAGCTGACAAAGCCTAACGGCATGACGGAGAAGGACGGATTGTTCTGGGTGGACGGCACGGCGCTGTATGTGAACGGCGCGAAAACGGGGTTGGTGCTGACGGACAGCCGGAAGCAGCTGGTGAGCATGGGGGCGTATCTGCTGATCTTTCCGGACAAGAAGTACATCAATACCCAGGACCTGACGGATTTCGGGAGCATGGAGAATGTGCGGACCACCACGGGGGAGGTGACGTTCACCCTGTGCGACGGGACGGGGGAGAGTCTGGGCAGCTACGCGGCGGGCACGGAGGCGCCCCAGGAGCCCCGGACGGGGGATCTGTGGCTGGACACGGAGCGATCGGAGAGCGTGATGCGGCGGTATGACGGCAGCACATGGACGGCGCTGACGGAGGTGTACACAAAGATCGCCGCTGTGGGCGTGGGACTGGGCTTCCGCGCCGGGGACGGCGTGACGGTGGCAGGCTGCGGCGCGGCGGAGCTGAACGGCCTGCACGTATTGCAGGCGGCGGAGGACGACTGGGTGCTGGTGCCGGCGCTGTGCCGGACGCTGGACAGCCAGACGGCTGCGGTGACGGTGATGCGGCTGATGCCGGAGATGGACTTTGTGGTGGAGCAGGGCAACCGGCTGTGGGGGTGCAAATACGGCATCGTGGATGGACAGGCGGTGAACGAGATATACGCCTGCGCGCTGGGAGATTTCCGCAACTGGAACAGCTTTGCGGGGCTGAGCACCGACAGCTACGCCGCCGCCAGAGGCTCGGACGGACCCTTTACCGGGGCGGCGGCCTGCATGGGCGGCGTGGTGTTCTTCAAGGAGAGCTGCATGGAGCGTATCTATCCGGCGGCGGGCGGCGGGCACCAGATCGTGACGGTGCCGTGCAGCGGCGTGCGGAAGGGTGCGGAGAGGACCGTGGCCGTGGCGGACGGTGTGGTGTACTATCTGGGGAACGACGGGGTGTACGCCTTTGACGGAAGTATGCCGGTGTGCGTATCCCGGGCGCTGGGCGACAAGCGGTACACCGGCGGCGTGGCCGGCGGGGAAAGCGGCCGGTACTGGCTGTCCGCCGTGGACGCGGTGGGAGAGACGGAGCTGCTGGTGTACGACACGCAGAAGCGGCTGTGGCACCAACAGGACAATACGGCGGC
>OHWR01000622.1_pt1 | contig 16520 bp, 15 predicted proteins | sample 1579771 | NCBI WGS metagenome assembly OHWR01 (sample SAMEA3882542, study PRJEB24775) | human gut metagenome | biome: human-associated habitat; feature: intestine environment; material: feces | place: Netherlands | collected 2009/2010 | reverse complement strand
CGAAAAGGGCAAAAAGCAACGGAAAGACACGTTGGCAGGCGTGTTTGCCCTTGTCGATCGATGGTAAGCGTTACAGCAATGACAGGTACCAGTCGATAAGGTTCTGGCCGAACAGGGCGGCGCACCAGGCGGCCAGCGCGATGCCGGGGCCCCAGGGAAGGCCCTGCTGTCCGCGCTTGGCGCGGACAAGGCCCCATAGGATGCCGACGACGCAGGCCAGCAGCAGGCACAGCAGGTTTTTCTGCCAGCCCAGAAACAGCCCTGTGAGAAACAGCAGCTTGATATCGCCGCCGCCCATGGCGTCGCGGCGGAGCAGCTTCTCCATCAGCAGCGCCAGCAGCAGGACGCCGCCGCCCACGGCGACGCCGCCGATGAGGCCGTCCAGCGCCCGTTTGCCCGGGTCCGGGACAAAAAACAGGGTGACGATAAAAAGCACAACGCCGACCGCGATAAAGCGGTCGGGGATGATGTACCCCTCCAGGTCCGCGAAGGCGCAGGCCAGCAGCAGGCAGGCCACGGCCCAGGCTTCGAGGGTCCGGAGGGAGATATCATAGCGCAGCAGCAGCGACACGAACACCAGCGCGGCCACCGCTTCACCCACCGCGTGGCGGGGGGAGAGCTTCGCACCGCAGTAACGGCAGCGGCCGCAGCTGAACACATAGCTGAACACCGGCACCAGGTCGCGGGGCGCCAGCATATGGCCGCACACGTCGCAGTGGGAACGGCCCCGGAGGACACTCTCGCCATGGACGATGCGCCAGGCGGCGCAGTTGAGGAAGCTGCCCATGCAGGCGCCCAGCAGGGCGGCGATGCAGCAGCTGTATATGGTGATGGCGGGGGCGGCGTACAGCATGGGAACAGGCTCCTTTGTGTCGTTGCGGGTGTCCCCGCCCCGGCACAGCCGGGGCGGGGGAGGGAGAAGAGCAGGAATCAGCCGTTGAACGTGGCGGAAGCCAGCGTCCAGGTATACGTCTTCCCGTTGCCATCATTACCGTCAGTCAGCTTCGTGGCGGCATACTGGAAGGTGTTTTCCTTGTCGGCAACCTTGGTGAACTTGTCTGCGTAATTCAAGGTGGTCTTTTCGCCGTTATCGGGGCCTTTCAAGAACTCGTTGACACCAGTGGGAATGCCTTTGTTCTCGGTCAGGATACCGACCTGCCACTCGGCGTACAGAGCGCGGACATTGGCGACATCGGCGGCCTCCTTGGACTTGGTCAGAGCGCCGTTGAACACGGGGATAGCGATGGCCACCAGAACAGCGATGATGGCGACAACGATCAGCATCTCCATCAGGGTGAAGCCCTTTTTGTTGTTGAGTTTTTTCAGCATGGGTAGTTTCTCCTTTTCTGTTTGTAGTTCTATATCGTCCCGCGGCGTTGCGCGCGGAAATGATACCTTGGTTATATGCCGCCGTACAGGGTGAACATGGGCAGGTAGACCGCCAGCAGCAGTATGACCACCAGCACGGCCAGGGCAATGGTGATGGCCGGCTCCAGCACGGCCAGCAGCCGGGCGGTGGTGACGGACACCTCGTTGTCGTAGTAGCCGCCGATCACGTCCAGCGTCTCCTCCAGTGCGCCGGAGCGCTCGCCTACGCCCACCATCTCAGTGAGCATGGCGGGGAAGCATTCGATGCCGGCCATGCTCTCGGCCATGGGACGGCCGCGCTCCACGTCCTGCCGGACATGACGGACCGCCAGCGAGAAGGTGTAGTTGCTCACGACGTTGGCGGTGACCTCCAGTGCCCGGGGCAGCGGCAGACCTGCCGCCAGCAGGGTGGCCATGCTGTGGGCGAACTGGGCGGCGGCGTTCATGGCGTGTATGCGGCGCAGCGGGGCGCGCGTCAGGCTCCAGGCGGCCAGCGCGGCGCGGCCGCGCTCCGTGCGGCGGAAGGTCAGGCAGGCGATGACCAGCAGGGCCAGAACGCCCAGCACCAGCCACCACCACTTGGTGAAGAAGGCGCTGACGGCCATCAGGGCTCTGGTGACGCCGGGAAGGCTGCCGGAGCCCAGGTCCGTGAAGGCGTCCGTGAACGCGGGGACCGCCACGGCGATGATGATGACAAAGACGACGATGGCCACGATGATGACCATCACAGGGTACGTCAGGGTGCTGACGATCTTGGCCCTGGTCTTGGCGGAACGGTCGTAGTAGGCATGCAGACGCTGAAAGCAGCTCTCCAGCGTGCCGGACTGCTCGCCGGCGCGCAGCGTCTCGGTAAAGGTTTTGGGCAGGTAGGGGGCGTTGTTCTCAAAGCTCTGGGCAAGGGAGTAGCCGGCGCCCACCTCCTCGGAGACCTTATCCAGCATCCGGCGGAGGTATTTGTTCTTCGTCTGGGCGGCTACCATGGACACGCAGCGCTCCACCGACAGCCCGGAGGCCAGAATGATGGCGAACTGGGAGCACAGGAGCGCCAGCTCTTTCTCCTTGACCCGGAAGGCCACGGGGCGGGAGAGCACGCTCTCCTTCTTCTCGGGAACGGCCTCCAGCTTCGTGATGATGGCAACGCTCTCGCGGAGCTTGTCCGCCGCCTCAAATTCATCGTAGGCGCGGAGCACACCGGAGACTTTCGCGCCGCCGGCGGTCTGGCCTTTATAACGGAATGTGGTCATGGGCGCGGGGCGCTCCTTTCTGTGAAATCAGGTCTCGGCGGCGGTGTTGATGACGCGGGCGGCCTCCGCTGCGGAGGTGACGCCGGCAAGCACCAGCTCGCGGCAGCTCTCCCGCAGGGTGGTGAAGCCGTCCTGCCGGGCGGCGGCCAGCAGCTCGTCGCCGTCGGCGCCGTGGCTGATGCGCCGGCGGAGGCGGCTGTTGAGCAGCAGTATCTCGAACACGGCGCGGCGGCCGATGTAGCCGGAATGGCGGCACTCGGGGCAGCCGGCGCCCTTGTAGAAGGTGACGTCGCTGTCCTCGGGCAGGCCGAGAAGAAGCAGCTCCTCGGCAGAGGGACGGTAAGCCGTTTTGCAGTGGGGACAGAGCTTGCGGACCAGACGCTGGCTGACCACGCCCCGCAGGGCGCTGGACACCAACCAGGGCTCCACGCCGATGTCCTCCAGACGGTGGACGGCGGAGACGGCGTCGTTGGTGTGCAGGGTAGAGAAGACCAGGTGGCCGGTGATGGCTGCCCGCATGGCGATGGAGGCCGTCTCACCGTCGCGTATCTCGCCCACGGCGATGATGTCCGGGTCCTGACGCAGGATCGCGCGCAGGCCGCTGGCAAAGGTCATGCCGGTCTTTTCGTTGATCTGACATTGGTTCACGCCGGGGAGGTGGTACTCCACCGGATCCTCCAGCGTGACGATGTTCAGCGCGTCGCTGGACAGGTCGCGGAGCATATTGGACATGGTGGTGGACTTGCCGGAGCCGGTGGGGCCCACCAGCAGCACCACGCCGCTGGTGTTTTTCAGAAGGGCGTTGTAGTTGTCCAGGTCGCGGCCCTCCAGCCCGAGGACGGACTTGTCCAGCACCTGGGCGGACTTGTCCAGCAGGCGAAGGACGATCTTCTCACCGTAGACGGTGGGCATGGAGGCGATACGCAGGTCAAGGCTGTGGCCCCGGACGGAGAACATGGCGTGGCCGTCCTGGGGCACCTTGTGCTCGGCGATGTTCATGCCGCCCATGATCTTCAGGCGGGAGATGACGGTGTTCTGCAGATCGGCGGGTACAGTGAGCACACGCTGCAGCAGGCCGTCAATACGCATACGCACCAGCATTTCACCCTCCTGGGGCTCCAGATGGATGTCGCTGGCGCGCTCGGTGAAGGCGCGCTCGATCAGGGAGTTGACAAAGCGGATGGTGGGGGCGGAGGCCTCCGGGTCGGCGGTGTCCCGGGCCATCTGGGCGGGGATGATGTCCTCGCCGGCACCGGCCTCGCGCTTCATCTCCTCGATGACGCGGGCGGTGCCCTCGCTGCCGTACAGGCGCTCGATGGCCTGCTCTACCGCCTTGCGGGTGGCGATCATGGGGATGATGCGTTTGCGGGAGGCGGTCTTGACCTCGTCCTGGGCCACAAAGTCCAGGGGGTCGTGCATGGCCAGGTACAGGCGGTCCTGCACCAGCTTTACCGGGACCACGAGAAACTTTTTGGCCAGGTTCCGGGGGACGTATTTGGCCAGCTCCACGGGAATGGACACGGCGGTCAGGTCCACGAAGTCCACGCCCAGCTGCACACGCAGCGCGTCAATGAGCTGCGCTTCGGAGATAACCCCCTGCCGGATGAGAACATCGCCCAGACGCTGGCCGTCCTCGCGGGGCAGGGCCAGGGCCTGCTCCAACTGCTCGCCGGTGATGATACCGGAGGAGACCAAAAGATCGCCCAGCCGCATATATGCCACGGAATACACCTCCAAACGGTAAAAAAACACAAAAAATAAGTAGGGGCAGAAACGCGGGACGCAGTCTGCGCCTCGCGGTAGTGTTTTCAACCCCTACAATACCCTACTGTATGTAGTGCAAATTACTATACCGCATTTTCGCCGTAAAGTCAATTCCTTTTTCGACATTCTTCCACATGAAATCGGCAAAAATGGAGGGCTGATGCGTGAAAATCATGCGCTCATATGACAAATTTCAGAAGAACCTGCAACAAATCCGATCGTGTGATAAGAAGCTGTTAACAAGCATGGTTCAGAAAAGCCAACCCTTTTTACGGCGGGGCGGTGGCGGCGGGTCCCGGCGGAAGGGTTTATCCACCAGAATGATGTCATCGCCGAACTTCTGGACGCACTCCCAGGGGATGTAGTAATCCTCGCCCCGGCCGAACAGCCCGAAGAACCGGCAGGGACCGAAGACGATCAGCGCCTTGACGGAGCCCTCCGGCACCGTGACCTCCACGTCGCCCACACAGCCAAGGCGGCAGCCGTCGCACAGGTTAATGACCTCTTTGCGCCGCAGCAGCGAAAATTTGCACAGCATCGGCGTCACCTCCTGCCGTCAGGATATGCGCGGCGGAGGCTGTCCCATACCGTCGGATCTTAGGGCTTTTCGCCGGGGAGAATAACCGCCGCACCGGCGGGAAATACTGCCACTATCACGAAAGAGGCAGGTGGCGTCATGCGGGGCAGAGTGGAGATCAGCGGCATCAACACAGCGAAGCTGCCTGTGCTGAAAAACGATGAGATGACGGCGCTGCTGCGCCGCGCCCACGCAGGCGATACAGCGGCGCGGGAGCAGCTGATCTGCGGCAATCTGCGGCTGGTGCTGTCGGTGCTGCAGCGGTTCGCGGGGCGGGGCGAGAGCGCCGACGACCTGTTCCAGGTGGGGTGCATCGGTTTGATGAAGGCCATCGACAACTTTGATGTGGAGCAGCCGGTGCGGTTCTCGACTTACGGCGTGCCCATGATCGTGGGGGAGATACGCCGCTATCTGCGGGACAACAGCGCCCTGCGGATCAGCCGCAGTATGCGGGACACGGCCTACAAGATCCTGCGGGCCCGTGAGGCGCTGCTGGTGGAGACGCAGCGGGAGCCCACGGTGGAGCAGCTGGCGCGGTATCTGGACATTCCGCGGGAGGACGTGGTGTTCGCCATGGACGCGTTCAGTGATCCGGTGAGTTTGTACGAGCCGCTGTATGCCGACAGCGGGGACACGGTGTGCGTCATGGACCAGGTGCGGGACGAGAAGAATACCGACGAGAGCTGGCTGGACCGCATCGCGCTGAAGGACGCCATAGCCCGGTTGGACCCGCGGCAGCGGAGCATACTGGCGCTGCGGTTCTGCCAGGGGAAGACGCAGATGGAGGTCAGCAGCGAGATCGGCATCTCACAGGCGCAGGTGTCACGACTGGAAAAGACAGCACTGAGCAGCATCAGGAAGAATATGTGAGTATCCCCCGGCTTCGCCGGGGGATACTTGTGTCTTTTGCGTCTTTTGAAAAACGCCCTCTTTTCTTTTGGAAAAGTTTGGTGTATACTATATGCTGAATGAGTATTTGCACCGGAGGTACTGACTATGTTTGATAATCGACGGGAGATCATGCAGGATGTGTTTCTGACGTATCTGCCCGCACAACGCTTCAAAACCAGCCGCATGACCGTGCAGCTGATCGCGCCTTTGCAGAGGGAGACAGCGGCGGCCAACGCGCTGCTGCCCGCTGTGCTGCGGCGGGGTACCGTCCGCTGCCCGGATATGGAGAGCCTGTCCGCCGCGCTGGATACGCTGTACGGCGCCAATATCGACTATACCGTCCGCAAAAAGGGTGAGCGCCAGTGTGTGGGTTTTGCTGCTGGCTTTATCGACGACGCCTTCACGCCCCACGGCGAGAAGCTGCTGGAGCCTGTGTCGGCGATGCTTGGCGAGCTGCTGCTGGACCCTGTGACCCACGGGGGACGTTTTCTGAGCAGCTATGTGGAGAGCGAAAAGGCCAACCTGATCGATGCCATTCGGGGCCTGAAGAACGACAAGCGTGACTGGGCGGATATCCGGCTCATGCAGGAGATGTGCGCCGGCGAGCCGTACAGCGTGCTGCGCCTGGGAGACGAGGAGACGGCCGGGCGTATCACCAACCAGTCACTGTATGTCCATGGGCAGGCGCTGATGGCGTCCAGCCGGGTGGAAGTCATCTACTGCGGCAGCGCGGAGGCGCAGCGTGTGGAGGACGCAGTGCTCACGGCGCTGGCGGCGCTGCCCCGCGGCGCCCAGACGGCGCTGCCGGAGGTGCAGCGCATACAGGCACCGGATACGCCCCGGCGGATCGTGGAGACGATGGACGTGACCCAGGGCAAGCTGGCCATGGGCTACCGCTGCAGCAGCGACGACTATCCGGCCATGGTGCTGGCAAATCTGATTTTCGGCGGCACCAGCAACTCCAAGCTGTTTTTGAACGTGCGGGAGAGGCTGAGCCTGTGCTACTACGCTTCCAGCAGCTATGCCCGCAGCAAGAACATTCTGACCGTGTCCAGCGGCGTGGAGACCGCGGACTTTGAACGGGCGGAGGCGGAGATCGGCCGCCAGCTGCAGGCAGTGCAGCAGGGCGATTGGGAGGACTGGGAGCAGGAGGGTGCTCTGCAGGCCATCCGTGCGTCGCTGCTGTCACTGTCGGACTCTCAGGGTGCGCTGGAGAATTTCTATCTGGGCCAGATCGCGGCTGGGGTCGAGGAGACACCGGAGGAGCTGGCCGCGGCGCTGGAGCAGGTGACAAAGGAGCGCATCGTGGCGGCGGCACAGACGGTGAAGCCGGATACGGTGTATTTCCTGCGGGGAAAGGAGGAGGCGTAACATGGACAAGAAGCTGTATCCCCGCATCGGCGAGGAAGTGATATGGGAGACGCTGGACAACGGACTGCCGGTGTGCATCGTGCCGAAGCAGGGCTTTTCCCGAAAGTACGCGCTGTTTGCCACCCGTTACGGCGGCATGGATATGCGCTTTGAGCTGAAGGGACAGTGGCTGGACACTCCGGCGGGAATCGCCCACTATCTGGAGCACAAGATGTTCGACACGAAGGACGGCAACGCCCTGCAGGAGCTGGCGAAAAACGGCGCGGAGCCCAACGCTTTCACCTCCAACGCCATTACGTGCTACTATTTTGACTCTACGGAGAAGTTTTACGAAAATCTGGAGATACTGCTGTCCTTCGTGTCTGTGCCCTATTTCACCGATGAGAGCGTGGAGAAGGAACAGGGCATCATCGGCCAGGAGATCGGCATGATCGAGGACAACCCCGAGTGGCAGGTGTACAAGCAGATGATGCAGGCGCTGTACCGCAGCAGTCCCGCGCGGACGCCGGTGGCCGGCAGCGTGGAGAGCATCAGCCATATCACGGCGCAGACGCTGTATGACTGCCACAAGGCGTTCTACACCCCGGCAAATATGTGCTTGGTGGTGGTAGGCGATGTGGACCCCGAGACGGTGCTGGCCACGGCAAAGCGGGTGCTGCCGGCGGAGAGCGGGGCGATCATCCGGCGCGACTATGGCGCGGAGGAGAGTACCGACGCTGCCTGCGGCTATGCCGAGGCACAGATGGAGGTGGCCATGCCCACGTTCCTGGTAGGCTTCAAGTGCCCGCCCCAGCACGGAGGGGAGGCGCAGCACCGGTTTGCCGCCATCGGCGAGCTGGCTTGTGATGTGCTCATGGGCGAGTCCAGCCCGCTGTATGCGCGGCTGTACAGCCAGGGACTGATCAACGGCTCCTTCGGCGCGGCGTTCGACCTGCTGCCCGGCGCGGCCTATGCCTATGCCGGCGGCGACAGCAAGGACCCGAAGGCCGTGGCGGAGGCCATTCTGGACGAGGCGCAGCGGCTGGCGGCGGAGGGTGTGGACGGCGACTATTACAAGCGGATCGTCAACGCCAACTTCGGCGCGGCGCTGCGGGAGCTGAACGCCTTTGAGTCCATCGCCGTGTCCATGGCGGAGGGGCGGTTCCAGGGGTATGACCCGTACCGCTTCCCGGAGATATACGATGACATCACCGCGGAGGATGTGCGCGCGTTCCTGCGGGAGAACTTCACGCGGGCGCACATGGCGCTGTCGGTGATCGTGCCCAAGGAGGGATAACATGAACGTGAGGATCATGGCGGACAGCCCCATCCGGTTTCCGGGGCTTTTCGGGGACTGGGCCTTTACCGGCTCGTCCGTAGCCTTCCATATCGGAGGAAAGGCCATTTATTGGTACGGAATCATCATCGCGCTGGGCGTGCTGCTGGCGCTGTGGTTCTGCATGAAGCAGAAGGAGAAGTACGGAATCACCGAGGATAACTTGATGGACGGCGTGCTGTGGGGCATTCCCCTGGCTATCGTGGGGGCGCGGCTGTACTATGTGCTGTTCTATCTGGACCGGTTCAAAAAAGCGGATGGTTCCTTTGACTGGGCGGAGTCCATCGCCATCTGGGACGGCGGGCTGGCTATCTACGGCGGCGTGATCGCGGCGGTGCTGGTGTGCTTCGTGCTCAGCAAAAAGCGGGGCTTCAAGCTGGGGGCGCTGACGGACCTGATCGTGATGGGTTTCTTGATCGGGCAGGCGGTGGGCCGCTGGGGCAACTTCATGAACCGGGAGGCCTTCGGCGCGGAGACGACGCTGCCGTGGCGGATGCAGCTGACCACCACCGCGGGGACGCTGGTGGAGGTGCATCCTACGTTCCTGTACGAGAGCCTGTGGAACGTAGTGGGGCTGCTGCTGATCGTCTTTATCGTGGCGAAGGGACGCCGCTTCGACGGTGAGAACACCTGGTTCTACTTCCTGTGGTACGGTATCGGACGGTTCTGGGTCGAGGGGCTGCGGACCGACAGCCTGTACCTGTTCAACTGGACCATCGGCGGCGAGCCCATCCGCGTCAGCCAGGCGCTGAGCCTGGTGATGGTGCTGGTGTCGGCGTTTATGCTGCTGTACAACATCAAGCTGCACCCCCACAAGCCGGAGGAGCTGTATGTGAATATCGCCGCGGCGCAGAAGGCGGCAGAGGGCGAAAGCGCGGACGGCAGCGCGGAGTGACGCGATGCGGCTTCGGCGCGGTGTACAGGTCCATTGCAGAACACCATATGCAGCCCGCTTTCGGAACGGGCGGCGCTGTAAAAAAGAACACCCACGGCTGAAGCCGTGGGTGTTTTGTCTGCATCAGTGCCGCCGCGCGGTGAGGTAGTGGTTGTTGTAGTACGTCTCGGACAGGGAGGTGATCACCACGCAGTGCCCGTTGTAGTAGGAGGACGAGGCGTGGATGAACTGGTCGCCGCCGATATAGATGCCCACATGGGAGGCGGTATAGCCGTAGTCCTGGAAGAATACCAGATCGCCGGGCTGCAGATCGCTGCGGGAGACCTCGGTGCCGTAGCTGAGTTGGCTGGTGGCGCCGTGGGGCAGCTTGATGCCCACCTGGGCGAAGACATACATGGTGAAGCCGGAGCAGTCGAAGCCGCTGGCAGAGGAACCGCCGTAGACGTAGGGCACGCCCAGATATTGCTGGGCGATGGAGACGATGCTGCTGCCGGAGGCGGAGGCGGCTGGCGTTGCCGGGGTCTCGACAGGTGCTTCGGCGGGAGACCCCTCGGTCGTTGTATTCTCGGCGGGCTTGTCCGCCGTGCCGGTCAGGGCGGAGGTGGGGCAGATCAGCACGTACTGCGAGGCCACATAGCCGCTGATGCCGTTGTAGGTAACGGCGAACCAGCCGCCGGACTCAATGCCGGTGACGGCAATGACCGTGCCCTGAGATACGGTGCCCAGAGAGGTGCTGCCGCTTTTGGCGGCGGTACGGATGTTCAGCACGTCCGCGGTGACACGTCCGGCGCCGTTAAGGCCGGAGGCGGTGTCGTAGCGGGTGACATACTGGGCAGCCACATAGCCGCGCTTGCCGTCGAAGGAGATACGGTACCAGTCACCCTCCTGGGCGGTGAGCTCGATAACGGCGCCCTTGTCCAGGGTCTTGAGGATGTCATAGCCGGTGCCTGCGCCGCTGCGCATACGGACGCCGGTGCCGGAGATCACGCCCAGTGCCTGAACGGCGGTGGAGACGGGCGCCTCGTCGGCCTCGGGCGTCTCCTGGGGCGGTTCTTCCTCGGCGGCCTGTGCGGCAGCAGCCTTGGTGGCGTCCTCATTGTTGAGCAGGGCATCCTCGGCGGTCTCGCCGCCGGGATGGGCCGTCAGCGCCGCTGCGCCCAGCAGGCCGGAGAACAGTGCTGTCTCGGGAGAGGGCTCAGTGGTGCCGGTGGGCAGGGCGGAGACGGAGGCAACGGTCAGGGGCACGGCGGGGGCGGCGTCGGTCATGCTGGCTGCGGCACCGCCGAAGTTGACCACCGCGTCACCGCCGATGACCAACAGCGTGGCCAGAGCCACTGCCAGTGCGGAAAAAATACGCTTCATGGCTTACAGCTTGCCGGCGAGGGCACGCTCCAACCAGATGCAGCCCACATCCATGGCGGCATAGAGGCTGTCCTTCTCGGATTTCTTGACCACGCGGTCCCGGGACTTGAGGTCCGGGTCGGTCAGCTGAAGCTGGACGGATACACGCTTGGCCACGTCCATGTCCTGCTCCTTGACGGTGTCGAGAATCTGCAGGAGGACGATGTACTTGTCTGCCATGCTGCCGTAGTAGATGAAATTGTCTACGCGGCGCAGGGGGTGGTTCTTATAGACAAGCCCTTCGGGCTTTTTGTTTTCAGCCATGATGATACCTCCGAAAATTTTTGTAACCAAATTGTAACACATTTGGACGGGGCTGTCAACGCAGGCGCGGCAGGAAAAATATGGGACTTTGTGCCGCAAAGGAAAAAGGGGCTGCCGCGCTTCTGCACGGCAGCCCCTTACAGCGGTACGCTTACAGCTCCAGATAGCTCTTCACCAGGACCTGCAGTAGCTCGTCCCGGTCGATCTTGCAGATCAGGGACCGGGCGGAGTTGTGGTTGGTGATGTAGGTAGGATCCTCGGAGAGAATGTAGCCCACGATCTGATTGATGGGATCATAGCCCTTCTCCTTGAGTGATTCGTAGACGGAGGTGAGGATGTGGTGTACCTGCTGCTCCTTATCCTCTGCCGCGTTGAACTTACGGGTAAATTCGTCCATGTGGGCACCGCCTTTCTCGTTTTCTCAATATCGCTTTTAGTATACGCTCTTTTCCCGGAACTGTAAAGGGGAAAAAGTGCGCGGTACAGGGGGAAATCTGCGCGGGATCAGCGGCGCAGCTCCGCACCGAAGCGCTTGGCGATCTTGTTGAGCACGCCGGAGGCGACCTCCTCGATCTCGGCGGAGGTCAGGGTCTTATCCTTGGAGCCGATGGCCAGGCGCAGCGTCAAGGACTTCTTGCCTGCCGGGACCTGCTTGCCGCGGTACTCATCTACGAAGGCCGCACCGTGGAGCAGCTCACTCTTGATGCCGCGGACGGTCTGGGCCACGTCCTTCCACTGGACGGAACCATCCACCAGCAGGGAGATGTCGTAGTCGGTCATGGGATACTCGGCCAGGTGGGTGAAGGTGTTGGTGCGGGACTTCAGGGGCACCAGGGAGTCCTGATCCAGCTGGAAGAGCATTACGTTCATGTTCTTGATGCCGCAGGCCATGGAGACCTTCTTGGCCAGCAGGGCCAGGTCGCCTACCTTCTCGTCACCGCGGTAGATGTTCAGCCAGACCACGTTGTCGGCCCAGACGGGCTTCTCCGTCTGGCGGAAGGTCAGCGTCTCCATGTGGACGTACCGCGCCATCATCTCCACCACGCCCTTGGCCTTGCGGAACAGGGCGGTGATATCCTTGTCGGTGGTGGCGAAGGCGCCCGCCACGTTCTTGCGCTGGGAGGGCAGCTTCTCGCGGGGATCGTAGGGGGAGGTGTAGTTCTCGTCGCGGAACACCTGCGCCGTCTCGAAAATGGAGAACTCGTCGAAGTAGCGCTCGTTCTTCACCACGGCCTTGCACAGGTTGGGCAGCAGGGAGGAGCGCACGAACCGCTCGGCGGGAGACGGCGGCGTGGACAGGGACAGAATGCCCTCCGTGCTCTGCAGCACCGCGTTGACGTAGGATTCCTCCATCCACGGATAGGTGAAGATCTCCTGCATGCCGCAGCGGATGGCCAGATACTCCTTGATGCGCCGTTCCAGATCCTTGTCCAGCTGGTTGATGGCGCCGTCGAAGGTGGTGGTGATGGGCTCGGCCTCGAAGTTCTCGTAGCCGTACATCCGGGCGACCTCCTCCATGATATCCGCCTGGATGGACACATCGCCGGTGGAACGCCAGGTGGGGACCACCACATGCATATTGTCGCCGTTGAAGGTGATGCTGTAGCCCAGCAGCTCCATTTTGTGCTTGATCTCATCCGGGGACAGGCGCTTACCCAGCCGGCGCTCCAGCCAGCTGAGCGGCACGTCGATCTCCGCCTGCTTCAGGTGCCGGGGATATTCGTCCACCAGACCGGTGACCTTCATCTCCGGGTACAGGTCGGAGAACAGCTGCATGGACAGATCCAGAGCCTGATCGCAGCGCTCCGGGTCGATGGCCTTTTCGTAGCGGGCGGAGGCCTCGGTGCGGTTGTCGTACCGCAGGGCGGTGCGGCGGATGCCGGCGGCCTGGAAGTTGGCGATCTCCAGAATGACCTTGCTGGTGGTGGGGAGGATGGAGTCCTTGGCGCCGCCCATGACGCCCGCCAGACCCACGATGCCCGCATCGTCGGCGATGGTCAGATCGTCGGTGCTGAGGGGCAGCTCCTTGCCGTTGAGCAGCGTCAGCGTTTCGCCCGCTTTGGCGCGGCGAACGATGATGTGCCCGGCGATGTGGTCGGAATCATAGGCGTGGGAGGGCTGACCGGTGGCCAGCATCACATAGTTGGTGATATCCACCAGCGCGTTGATGGGGCGCATGCCGGTTTTCCAGATCCGCACCTGCATCCAGTAGGGAGCGGGCTTGACGCAGACATTTTCGATCTGCGTGCCGGTCATGCGCGGGCAGCGCTCCGCGTCCTCCACGGTGACGTGGAACCCGGAGGTGTTCTCCACGTTCCGGTCGAAGTGGGGGAACTGCGTCATGGGAAGGTCGTACAGCGCCGCGATCTCCCGGGCGATGCCGTAGTGACCCCACAGGTCGGGGCGGTTGGTCATGGACTTGTTGTCGATCTCCAGAATGATATCGTTCAGGTCCAGAGCGTCGGCCAAAGGGGTGCCGGCGGGGGCGTCAAAGTCACTGAGGTCCAGAATGTGGGCTTCCTCCTTGGTGGGGAACAGGTCGGCCAGGCCGATCTCCACCGCGCCGCAGATCATGCCGTAGCTGTCCACGCCGCGGAGCTTGCTTTTCTTGATCTCCACCAGGTCGCCCTCGCCGTGCCACTTGCACATGGCGCCGGGCAGGGCCACGGCTACTTTCATGCCCTCGCGGAGATTGCTGCCGCCGCAGACAATGTCCTCCACACGGCCGCCGATATCGGTCTTGCACACCTTCAGCTTGTCGGCGTTGGGGTGTTGCTCGATGGTGTTGATAACGCCCACCACCATGTCGTGGAAGGACGCGCCCAGATCGGTGGCGTCCTCCACCTCCACGGTGGACATGGTCAGGTCGTAGGCCAGCTTTTTCAGGTCGGCGTCAGCCGGCAGCTGGACGTAATCGCGGATCCAATTCAAAGATACTTTCATGTCGTGTACCCTCCCTTATCAGCGGAACTGTTCCAGGAAGCGCAGATCGGCGCTGTGGAACAGACGGACGTCATCCACGCCGTAGCGCATCATTACCAGGCGGTCCAGACCGATGTTGACGTAGAAGCCGGTGTATTCATTGGGGTCCAGGCCGGCGGCCTTCAGCACGTTGGGGTGAGGCGTGCCGCCGGGCATGACCTCGATCCAGCCCACGTGCTTGCACACACTGCAGCCCTTGCCGCCGCAGACCAGGCAGCCCATGTCGATCTCAAAGCCGGGCTCGACGAACGGGAAGAAGCCGGCGCGCATACGGACCGGAACGTCGCGGCCGAAGACCTTGCTGAGGATGCTCTTGATCATCACCTTGCCGGAGGCAAAGGTGAAGTCCTTGTCCACGATCAGCGCCTCATACTGGAAGAAGGCACGCTCATGCCGGGCGTCGGTGGTCTCGTTGCGGTAGACCTTGCCGGGATACACGAAGCGGTAGGGGGCCTTGTGGGTCTGGAGATAGCGGACGGAGCCGCCGGTCAGGTGGGGTCGCAGGCACAGCTTGTCCCAGCATTCGCCCTTGTCATGGCCCGCCAGCCAATAGGTGTCCATGCTCTCGCGGGCGGGATGGTTGGGGGGGAAGTTCAGGTTGTCGAAGCCGTAGAGCTCGCTGGTGATGTCATCCTCCTCAAAGATCTCAAAGCCCATGGAACGGAAGGCGTCGTTCAGGTCGTAGCACATCTGGGTGATGGGGTGCAGACCACCGCTGAGGGGCATGGTGCCGGGGACGGAGATGTCAAAGTCCGGGTCCACCTCTGAGGCCTTCATCTTCAGCTCGTCACGGCGCTCGTCCAGCAGGGCGGACAGCTGTCCTTTCACCTGGTTGACGGCCTTGCCCATCTCCGGGCGCAGGGATACGTCCAGCTTGGGCAGCTCCTTCATCAGCTCGGTCAGGCTGCCCTGCTTGCCCAGCAGCGCGGCCTTGATGTCCTGCAGCTCCGTCTCGGTGGCGACGGAGGCGATGCGCTGCTTGCCCTCGGCCAGCAGCTGTTCCAGTTTTTCTTTCATGTATTTGCTTCCTCCTCTTCAGAGTTGTTTAATGGGGTAAAGCGCAATAAAAAACACCTTTCATCCCATGTCTTGGGACGAAAGGCGAACTTCCGTGGTACCACCCAGCTTCGCGGACCTTGTCCGCGCACTCATTGCCCGGTAACGGCGGGGCCCGGCCGCGCATTTCCTCGCGGCAGCTCCCGGGCGAACACTGCGGTACATCCCAAGTCGGCTTGCAGCCGGTGGCCGACTCTCTCTACCGGATGCGTGGGCGCAGATCTTCCCGTTCACAGCTTTTTTGCTTGATGGATAACTTATACCACAACAAAAGGAAACTTGCAAGCACTTTTTTCGCGGCGCGATACGAAAAAAGCAGGTTTTGTAATTGACATATGTGCTATACTGTACAAAAAGGCACGGGGAGGTGCGCTATGCAGGTCATCGACAGGGCGTTTGTGCGGGGCCTTATGCCCGCCCGGGACCAGGGCGGACACAAAGGGACCTTCGGCAAGGTCTATCTACTGGGCGGCAGCGTGGGGTACACCGGCGCGCCGGTGCTGTGTGCCGGCGGGGCGGTACACAGCGGCTGCGGGCTGGTGTTCCTGGGCGTGCCGGAGACGGTGTGGCCCATCGCGGCGGCCAGATGCCTGTGCGCTATGCCTCATCCGCTGGCGGAGCAGGACGGAAGGCTCTCCGCGGTCGCGGAGACGGAGATACGCCACCGTGCCGCCGTCTGCGATGCCGTGGCCGTGGGCTGCGGCCTGGGGCGGAGCGAGGGCAGCGACGTGCTGGTGCGCGCGCTGCTGACGTTGGAAAAGCCGCTGGTGCTGGACGCCGACGGCATAAACGCGCTGGCGGGGCATATAGATACATTGTCCTGCCGCCGGGGCTGTGTGACGGTGCTGACGCCCCACGACGGGGAACTGGCCCGCATCGGCGGCGACATGACCGCGCCCCGTGAGGCGGCGGCCGCCGCCTTTGCCGCCGATCACGGCGTGTACCTGATCCGCAAGGGCCATCGGACTGTGGCAGCCGCGCCGGACGGCCGTCTGGCGGTGAACACCACCGGGAACGACGGTATGGCCAAGGGCGGCAGCGGCGATGTGCTGACGGGCCTTTTGACCGGACTGCTGGCCCAGGGCATGGAACCATTTGACGCCTGCTGCGCGGCGGTGTGGATCCACGGCCGTGCCGGGGATATGGCGGCGGAGGAAAAGGGACGGCGGGGCATGACCCCGGCGGATATGATAGAGAAGCTGCCCTATGCGCTGAAAGAGGTGGAATGACCGGAAAGCCCTTCTGAAAAAAGGAGGGACGGACCATGCGAAAATGTGTGCTGCCGCTGTTGCTGTGTGCGGTGCTGCTGTGCGGCTGCGGCGGTGAGAAGAGTCTGACGGTGCAGGACCAGTACCGGACGGTGGTATCGGCGGACATGGAGGCGGAGGTGGT
>OHWR01000616.1_pt1 | contig 16601 bp, 11 predicted proteins | sample 1579771 | NCBI WGS metagenome assembly OHWR01 (sample SAMEA3882542, study PRJEB24775) | human gut metagenome | biome: human-associated habitat; feature: intestine environment; material: feces | place: Netherlands | collected 2009/2010 | reverse complement strand
AGTATAACCGCCTATGCTATCGGCATAACGGGCATTGACCCGATGAAATACAGCCTGCTGTTCGAGCGCTTTCTCAACCCCGAGCGGGTCAGCATGCCCGATTTCGATGTTGATTTCTGCTACGAACGCCGAAGCGAAGTTATAGACTATGTCATTGAAAAATACGGCTCCGACCATGTCGCGCAGATAGTGACCTTCGGCACAATGGCGGCGCGCGCCGCGGTGCGCGATGTCGGCAGGGTGCTCGGCATGCCCTATAACGATGTTGATACCGTCGCGAAGCTCATCCCGCGCGAGCTCGGCATAACGATAGACAAGGCGCTCAAGTCATCGGATCTCCGCGCCCTCTATGAAAACGATGAGAATGTACGCAGACTTATTGACCTCTCGCGCAAAGTTGAGGGTATGCCGCGCCATGCTTCGACCCATGCGGCGGGCGTAGTCATAACCCGCGATACGGTCGAGAGTTATGTGCCCCTCGCGCGAAACGACGAGTCGATAGTCACGCAGTTTACCATGACCACCCTCGAGGAACTCGGACTTCTCAAGATAGATTTCCTCGGTCTGCGAACTTTGACTGTTATAGACTATGCAAAGCGCAGTATAAAAAAACGCATCCCGGATTTCTCCGAGGATATGATAGATTACGAGGACGAAGAAGTGTTCAAAATGCTCTCGTCCGGCAAAACGGAGGGCGTGTTCCAGTTTGAATCCGCGGGTATGCGCAGCGTACTAATGGGCCTTAAGCCGCAGAGCATAGAAGATCTGATAGCCGTTATCTCGCTCTATCGACCGGGCCCCATGGACTCGATACCCACATATATCGCGAACCGTCACGACCCGTCAAAAATACGCTACAAGACCCCGATGCTCGAGGGTATACTCAAAGTTACTTACGGCTGTATGATCTATCAGGAGCAGGTCATGGAGATATTCCGCACCCTCGCGGGCTATTCCTACGGCCGCGCCGATATCGTCCGCCGCGCCATGTCGAAAAAGAAGCACGATGTCATGGAGCGCGAACGCCATAATTTCATATACGGACTCGTCAATGAGGACGGTACTGTCGAGTGTGAGGGCGCGGTGAAGCGCGGAGTCGACGAAAAGACCGCGAATGATATTTTTAATGATATGTCCTCATTCGCGTCCTATGCGTTCAACAAATCCCACGCCGCCGCCTATGCCTTTGTCGCCTATACAACGGCGTGGCTCAAGTGCCATTATCCCTGCGAGTTCATGGCGGCGCTCATCAGCAGCGTGCTTGACGATACGCCGAAAGTTGCCGAATATATCGCGGAGTGCTCGCGCCTCGGTATCGAGGTTGTGCCGCCCCATGTCAATGTCAGCTCCGAGCGTTTCACGCCAAAGGACGGGAAGATATACTTCGGCCTGCTCGCCGTGAGAAATGTCGGTGCGGGCTTTATAAGAGAGATTGAACGCGAGCGCGAAACAGGCGGGGAGTTCAAATCCTTCTATTCGTTCTGTAAGCGTATGCAGGATAAGGAGTTCAACAAACGCGCGGTCGAGAGCCTCATAAAATGCGGTGCGCTCGACGGACTCGGCGCGAACCGCCGCCAGATGCTCTACGCTTTCCCGGAGATATCGGCTCAGCTCGAGAACGACCGCCGCCGCAATATCGACGGTCAGCTCGGCTTCTTCGATGCCGCGCCGAGCGAAGCGCCGCAGGGCGAATATAAAATGCCGACCCTCGAAGAGATGGACAAGCGCGAATTGCTAAGACTCGAAAAAGAGATGACCGGACTCTACCTCATGGGTCACCCCATGACGGAATACGAACAGCTCGCCGAGCGCCTCGGCTGCGCCAATACGGCGGATCTTCGTAACGCCGATGAGGTCGGCGGCATATATAAAGATGAGTCGCGCGTTGATCTTCTCTGCATAATAACGAATGTCAGAAAAAAGATAACAAGAAGTAACACCACAATGGCTTTTATAACGGCGGAGGATATGTTCGGCTCGATAGAAGTCATAGTGTTCCCGAAAATATATGAGCGCCAGACTCAGCTCTTTACCGAGGGCAACATAATTCTCATCCACGGCAGACTCAGCGTGCGCGAGGACGAGGAAGCAAAGCTCGTCTGCGAGTCGGCGGAGCCGTGTCCGCCAGCGGATGCGAAGAGAAAAGTCTCAGAGCAGGTGAGACAGGCTTCAAATGCCGCCGCTCAGCCGCAGAAAAAGACCGCAAAAACGCCCGGACTCTTCCTGCGCTTTGCGGGTGAAACCTGCCCCGAGATCGAGCGCGTCCAGAGAGTCCTCGACTTTTTTGACGGCAATAAGACGGTGTATTTCTACTATTGCGACACGAAAAAATATATCCGTCAGCCATATTCGCACAGCGCGGATGTCAACGCGCCGATGCTCAAGGAGCTCAGGCGAATCCTCGGTGAAGAGAATGTTATTTATATAGACGGCAGGCAGGAGGAACGGTAAAAAATGAAAAATATAAGCCCGCAGAAAAGCAACAGCCTAATAATCGATATCTGCAAATTTATCGGCGCATATATGGTTGTGGCCATACATACTACTCCGTTTGAACAGACAGACGGAGTAATATCAAATATTTACTTTACCCTGCTTAAGTGTGCGGTTCCTTTTTTCTTTATGTCAACAGGTTATCTGTTTGCGCGGCGCATGGAATGGCCGTTTCATACGCAGGAAAGCTTGTCTCTGGTTTCTCATGCATTAGTGAAGACAGTCAAGCTTTATGTAGTATGGTCAATAATATATATTCCGTTTTCGGTGATTGATTTCTATCGCTCGAATATCGGTTTTAGCAGTGCAGTCGTTACATATATAAAGGATTTTTTCTTTGTAGGCGAACATTATGGATCGGTTATTTTGTGGTATTTGTTGGCGTCAGTATATGCTTTTGCGCTGATTTACTTGCTTCTGAAACTTAAAGTCAATCCGTGGATAATAGCAGCAATAGGCTTTGTTCTCCTTTGTACAAGAAATTATATTGAAATTGCCGGGGGCTCTGAAAGCGCGTCAATGGCTGTGAAAATTTTGTCAAAAATCATGGGGACGGAATTTATCGGTCAAAAATTGTTCGGCGGATTATTCTATATTTCTTTCGGAATGCTTTTGGGACGAATAAAAATACCTGTTTTTGTGGATATTCTTATCATGGTGGCAGGTTTTATAGGCTGTATTGCACTTCCGCGCTTTTCAAGTTTTTTTGTTATTACATGTGCTGTGGGACTTTTTGGTATAGCAATATCAATAAAATTGTCATATGTATCTGAGCACAAAATATTAAGGCGGTTAAGTACAGGAATATACTTCATTCACCTTTATGTGTATTATTTTATATCCAGACTTATTTTCCACCAGTATCACGGAATATCGGCATTTTTGATAGTATCTTTGGTGACAACGTTGCTTGCTTTTGCATATATTGCAATTTGCGACCTCATAAAACGAAAAAATGCGGTAAAATGCAAAGAAAAAGCTTAATTTTGCAGAAAAAGTGTATTTTCATTTGACTTTGATTCGGTAAAAGTGTATTATATAAAAACAGTGTTTACTAATTAACAGGAATAAGATCATAAACAACGACGGAGGAATGACGATGAAGAGCATAGCAGTGCTTACAAGCGGCGGAGACGCGCCGGGTATGAATCCCGCTGTACGCGCAGTCGTGCGTACGGCCTGTCAGAGAGGTATCAAAGTTTACGGTGTTGACAGAGGATACACCGGACTTATAAACGGTGATATACATGAGATGAACCTCCGCTCAGTGTCCGATATAATCACGAGAGGCGGCACGATTCTCTATTCCGCAAGATGCCCCGAGTTCAAGACCGAAGAGGGACTTCAGAAAGCCGTTGCAACCTGCAAAAAGTTCGGCATCGACGGCATGGTCATCATCGGCGGCGACGGCTCGTTCAGAGGCGCAAGGGATCTTTCTCTGCGCGGTATTCCGTGCATCGGACTGCCCGGAACTATCGACAATGATATCTCCTGCACCGATTATACAATAGGTTATGACACCTGCCTTAACACCATCGTTCAGATGGTCGACCGCATCCGCGACACTTCCGAGTCTCACGACCGCTGCACGGTCGTCGAGGTCATGGGACGCGGCGCAGGTTATCTCGCACTTGAAGCGGGCATCGCTGTCGGCGCAACGTCGATAATCGTGCCCGAGGTCGAGTACGATATCGAGCGCGATGTTATTGCGCGCATCCGCGAGTTCCAGAAGACCGGCAAGAAGCACTTTATAGTTATCGTTGCCGAGGGCGTCGGCGGAACCGCTGAGATAGCAAAGAAAATCGAAGCCGAGACCGGCGTCGAGTCGAGAGCAACCATTCTCGGTCATGTCCAGCGCGGCGGCTCGCCGACTGCGAGAGACAGGATAATGGCAAGCCAGATGGGCTCGCGCGCCGTTGACCTGCTCACTCAGGGCATAGGCAACAGAGTTGTCGGCATAAAGGACAACAAGATAGTCGATTTCGATATCTTCGAGGCTCTCAAAATGACCAAGACCATAGATATGAAAGACTATGAGCTTGCGCACGAAATCTCCATATAAAGGTGTAATATGAGCATAGAAAAACTGATTTCTTTAAGACAGCAGATAATCAAAAAAGACTTCAGTCGGATGAATGATATGCAGCTTGAAGCGGTCCTTACTACCAAAGGACCGCTTTTGGTACTTGCGGGAGCGGGCAGCGGAAAAACCACCGTGCTCGTCAACCGTATCGTCAACCTCGTCAAATACGGCGAGGCTTATTATTCCTCTGACTTTTCCCGCCCGATACGCGAGGGCGACGAGGTGCTGCTTGAAAACTATCTCGCAGGCGACACGAGCCTTTTCGAGGCGGAGGATCTTCTGAGCGTCCGTCCTGCAAAACCGTGGCAGATTCTCGCGATAACCTTCACCAATAAAGCCGCAGGCGAGCTCAAGGAGCGAATCTGCAAGGCTCTCGGCGAAGATGGCAACGATGTTTGGGCGAGCACATTCCACTCGACCTGCGCCAAGATTCTGCGCCGCCACGCTGACGAGATAGGCTATACGCATAATTTCACTATCTACGACTCCGACGACTCCAAACGCGCCGCCAAGGAGTGCATAAAGCGCCTCGGATATGACGAGAAGATGATTCCTGTCAAGTCCGTGCTCGCCGAGATAAGCCGCGCCAAGGACGAGCTGATTACCCCCGCCGAGTTCATTTCGACTAACCAGGCGGATATACGCCTGAAGAAGATAGGCGAGGTCTATGAGGAATATCAGAAGTTCCTCAAGGCGGCGGACGCCATGGACTTTGACGATCTGATAGTCAACATGGTGAAGCTCCTCAAGACGAACAAGGAAACCCGCGAATACTATCAGAACCGCTTCAAATACATAATGGTCGATGAGTATCAGGATACGAACCACGCGCAGTATGTGCTCACTGCACTGCTCGCGGCGGGGCACGAGAATATCTGCGTCGTCGGCGATGACGATCAGAGTATCTATCGCTTCCGCGGCGCAACTATCGAAAACATCCTGAGCTTTGAAAAGCAGTACAAGAACGCAAAAGTTATCCGCCTCGAGCAGAACTACCGCTCGACTCAGACAATACTTGACGCCGCCAACGCCGTTATCGCGAACAACGAACAGCGAAAGGGCAAAAATCTTTGGACAGATAACGGGCAGGGCGCGAAAATCGAGTTCTATGTCGCCGAGGACGAGATGGCGGAGAGCCGCCACGTTGCCGATACGATTGTCTCCAATGTCGCCGACGGCGAGGAGTGGAACGACCACGCGGTGCTCTATAGAATGAACGCGCAGTCGAACCTTATCGAGCAGTCATTCATCAGAAGCGGCATACCGTACAGAATGATCGGCGGACACAGATTCTATGACCGCAAAGAGATAAAAGACGCCATGGCGTATCTCTATGTCGTCAACAACACGGCGGACGAGATAAGGCTCAGAAGAATAATCAACGAGCCCAAACGCGGAATCGGCGAGACTTCGCTCAATGCTGTTTTTGAGATAGCGAACGGGCTCGGCGTTGAGCCGTTTGAGGTCATACGCTCGGCGGATCAGTATGCGAAGCTTTCGCGCGCTGCTTCAAAGCTCATGGCATTCGGCAAGCTCATCGACTCGTTCCGCGAGAAGATGGAGATTATGCCTCTCGCCGATTTGCTCGGCGTTATACTTGACGAGACGGGCTATACGCTCTCGCTCGCCAACGAGCCCGAAAAATATCAGGAGCGCGTGGCAAACCTGGCGGAGCTTGGAAACAACATACGCCGCTACTGCGAGGAAAACCCCGAGGGCGACCTCAATGGCTTCCTGCAGGAGACCGCGCTGCTCACGGATATAGATAACTACAACGCCCAGACCCAGGCGGTCGTCATGATGACGATACACTCCGCCAAGGGACTCGAATTCCCGAATGTGTTTATCGTCGGCATGGAGGAGGGAATATTCCCCGGAATGCAGACGATACTCTATGAGCCGGAGAATATCGAGGAGGAGCGCAGACTTGCCTATGTCGCGATAACGCGCGCGAAGAAAAAGCTTTATATCTCCAGCGCATCAACGCGAATGCTCTACGGCATGACGAACCGCAACCGCCCGTCGAGATTCGTTGAAGAGATACCTGAGGAGCTGCTCGACAAAAAGGGCGTAAGACCGATGTCTTATCAGACCCACGGCATCCCGCAGCAGCGTTCCGCAGGCCAGGGGAGCGCGTCGAGAGGTTTTTCAAAGCCATCGTCGCAGTCGCCCGCAAGAGTGTCGAATTCAATCCCGTCGAAGCCCGTTTACAGCTTCTCCGCTTCGTCCGGCTTCTCCGGCGCGGGCGCGAAAAAGCCCGCCGCCGCGGCGCAGAGCTATTCCGTCGGCGAGACGGTCAAGCATAAGGCATATGGCACGGGCGTGATACTCAGTATGCAGAAAATGGCGAATGATACTATGCTCGAAATAGCTTTTGAAAAGGTCGGCACAAAAAAGATAATGGCGAACTACGCCAAGCTCGAAAAAGTATAATAAAACCCCGGTCGGTGCATTTGATTTTGCACCGACCGGGTTCGTTTTATATCCACTGAATGTGAGCCAAAACAAAAACAGCCGCAGCAAAACAAATCGCTGCGGCTGACTTTATATGTTTTTTACTCGCTGATCTTTCTGACCGTCTCCATGACATAGTCGCCGAACTCGCTGCAGGTGCAGCCGTCCTCGCGGCCTGTGATTTTGAGCTTCTTGTCCTCGTACATGCAGATGTCGAGCGCTCTCTCGAGCAGATCGGCTTTTTCCTGCTCGCCGATGTGGGAGAGGAGCATCACGCTCGCTCTGAGCATCGAGCAGGGGTCGGCGTACTGTGCTCTGCCCTCGCGAACCATTCTCGGAGCCGAGCCGTGGATAGCCTCGAACATCGCGTAACGCTTGCCGATGTTTGCGCTGCCGGCTGTGCCGACGCCGCCCTGGAACTCGGCAGCCTCGTCGGTGATTATGTCGCCGTAGAGGTTCGGGAGGATGAAGACTTTGAAGTCGCGGCGGCGCTTCTCGTCGATGAGCTTCGCCGTGGTGATGTCAATGTACCACTCGTCGGTCACGATGTCAGGATATTCTTCGCCGACCTTCTTGCAGAGGCTGAGGAACTTGCCGTCCGTGGTCTTGATGACATTTGCCTTTGTGATTATCGAAACGCGGCCCTTGTTGTTGCGGCGCGCGTAGTCATATGCGAGTCTTGCGATTCTATCGCAGCCCTCGGTGGTGGTCACGACGAAGTCGAGCGCGAGGTCGTCGGTAACATTGACGCCCATCGAGCCGACGGCGTATGCGCCCTCGGTGTTCTCGCGGAAGAAAGTCCAGTCAATGCCCTGCTCGGGAACCTTGACGGGACGGAGGTTCGCAAACAGATCGAGAGCTTTTCTCATCGCAACGTTTGCGCTCTCGATGTTCGGCCACGGATCGCCCGCCTGCGGGGTAGTGGTCGGACCCTTGAGGATAACGTGGCAGCTCTTGAGCTCTTCGAGCACGTCGTCGGGAATAGCCTTGTTCGCCTTGACGCGGTTTTCGATGGTCAGTCCGTCGATGACCTTGAACTCAATCTTGCCCGCCTTTACTTTATCGTCGAGCAGATATTCGAGAACTCTTGCGGATTCCTTGGTGATGACCGGACCGATGCCGTCGCCGCCGCAGACGCCGATGATTATTTTGTCGAGCGACTTGAAGTCGATGAAATCGCCCTGAGCCTTTATTTTGTCCGAACGGTCGCTCTGAGCGCGGATGAGAGCCTCAAATTTTTCGACGGCGTTCTTGACCTGTGCCTCTGTCATGTTTATCTTCCTCTCTTATTTGTGTGATTCTCTTGTGTAGTTGAGCAGACCGCCTGCGAGGATTATGTCCTTCTGTCTGCCGGAGAAGCTGTAGCAGAGCTTGTAGCTTTCGCCCTTTGTCTCATTCTTGAGAACAGCCTCGCCACCGTTTTCAATGGTCTCTCTGATGCCGTCGAGCGCGAGCTTGTCGCCCTTCTCAATGCGGTCATAGTCAGCTGGATCGGCGAAGGTGAACGGCACGATGCCGGCGTTTATGAGGTTCGCCTGATGTATGCGCGCAAAGGACTTTGTGATAACGCTCTTTATGCCGAGATACAGCGGAACAAGAGCCGCGTGCTCTCTCGAGGAGCCCTGACCGTAGTTGCTGCCGCCGATGATGATTCCCTTGCCTGCCTGCTTGCAGTGCTCGGCAAAGTTCTCGTCGCACTGCTTGAAGCAGAAGTTCGACAGGAACGGTACGTTCGAGCGGTAGGGGAGAATCTTTGCGCCTGCGGGCATGATGTGGTCGGTTGTGATGTTGTCGCCGACTTTGAGAACAACTTCTGCCTCGATGCTCTCGGGCAGTGCGTCGCCGTTGGGGACGGGCTTGATGTTCGGGCCGTAGACTATCTCAAGATTCTTGGCCTCTTCCGGAGAAGCGGGCTTGTCAATAAGATTGTCGTTTATTTCAAAGTGGTCGGGCATTGTGATGTGCGGCGCCTCGCCGAGGGTTCTCGGGTCGGTCAGCACGCCTGTGAGAGCGGAAGCCGCAGCGACCTCGGGGCTGACGAGATAAACGCCCGCGTCGGCAGTGCCGGAGCGTCCCTCAAAGTTGCGGTTGAAGGTACGCAGGGAGACAGCGCCCGAGTTCGGGGACTGACCCATGCCGATGCACGGACCGCACGCGCACTCAAGCAGTCTTGCGCCTGCGCCGAGGATGTCGGAGAGTGCGCCGTCCTCGGAGAGCATTCTGAGAACCTGCATCGAGCCGGGGGAGATAGTGAGGCTGACACTCGGTGCGACGCGCTTGCCCTTGAGGATAGCCGCCACCTTGAGCATATCGTAGAGCGAGGAGTTCGTGCAGGAGCCGATGCAGACCTGGTCGATTTTTATCTCGCCTATTTCGGAAACTTTCTTTACATTGTCGGGCATATGGGGCATTGCCGCGAGGGGTTCGAGGGTGCTGAGATCTATGTCGATAACCTCGTCGTAGACTGCATCGTCGTCCGCCTTGACCTCGACCCAGTCCTGCTCTCTGCCCTGAGCGGCGAGAAAAGCCTTCGTCACTTCGTCCGATGGGAAAACAGAGGTTGTTGCGCCGAGCTCCGTGCCCATGTTGGTTATAGTTGCGCGCTCGGGGACGGAAAGAGTCTTGACTCCGTCTCCGCCGTATTCGATTATCTTGCCCACGCCGCCCTTGACGGACATGATGCGCAGAACTTCGAGGATTATATCCTTCGCGCTGACCCACGGCGAAAGCGCGCCGTGCAGGTTTATGCGCGTCATCTTGGGCATAGTTATGTAGTATGCGCCGCCGCCCATCGCAACCGCGACGTCGAGTCCGCCCGCGCCGAACGAGAGCATGCCGATGCCGCCGCCGGTCGGGGTGTGGCTGTCCGAGCCGATGAGCGTCTTGCCGGGGATGCCGAAGCGCTCAAGATGCACCTGATGGCAGATGCCGTTGCCGGGGCGTGAAAAAAGCAGTCCTCTCTTTTTCGCGGCGCTCCTTATGAATCTGTGGTCGTCCGCGTTTTCAAAGCCGGTCTGCAAAGTGTTGTGGTCAATGTATGCGACCGAAAGCTCGGTCTTTACTCTCTCGACTCCCATAGCCTCGAATTCAAGGTATGCCATGGTGCCTGTGGCGTCCTGAGTGAGAGTCTGATCGATCCTCAGACCGATCTCGCTGCCAACGGTCATGTCGCCGCTGAGCAGGTGGCTTTTTATAAGCTTTTGTGCAATAGTGCTGCCCACTTGTATCCCTCCGTATAAAAATAAAATTACCTTTAAATTTTATTGCAATCCGCGGATTTTGTCAAGGTGCGCCGCGCCAAATATATACCTGTATATATTACATTTTATAGGGGAAATTGATATATGACGATTTTTATGTTGCCCGAAAGCTTTCAGCGTGGTATAATAAAATGTAATCTGCCGCAGTGCGCTGTGCTATGGCTGAATTATCAAAAGTTATTCGGGCATACTGTTTGTCGGGAGTGAATTCGATGAACAGAAAAAAGCACGAAGAACAAAAAGACAGCATATTGGAGCCCGTCGCGCCGACCCCGAGCGTCAGCGAGGAGGACGGAGATTCGTCCGACAGCACGGACAGGGAGCTTCGCCAGATAGTCGAAACAGGTTCGATAACCGTTGACAAGCGCGGGCATTATATCCACTGCCTGACTGTTATCGGTCAGATCGAGGGTCACTATGTCCTGCCGGCGCAGAACAAAACCACAAAATACGAGCATGTCATTCCTCAGCTTGTCGCGATAGAAGAGAGCCGCGATATCGAAGGTTTGCTCATAATCCTCAACACCGTCGGCGGCGATATCGAAGCCGGACTCGCGATAGCGGAGCTTATAGCCGGAATGAAAACGCCGACCGTGTCCCTCGTCCTCGGCGGCGGACATTCGATAGGCGTGCCGCTCGCGGCTTCGAGCGCGTATTCGTTTATCGCACCGAGCGCCACCATGACCGTCCACCCGGTCAGAATGACGGGACTTGTCCTGGGCGTGCCGCAGACTATGTCCTATTTTGAGCAGATGCAGGAGCGTATAGTCAGATTCGTCGCCGATAATTCGCGCATCTCCGCCGACCGCTTCCGTTCGCTTATGCTCGCAACCGGTCAGCTCGTTATGGATGTCGGCACTGTGCTCGACGGCGAGGCGGCGGTCAAAGAGGGGCTTATAGATTCTCTCGGCTCTCTCTCCGATGCCCTCGATAAGCTCTGCGATATGATCGAGGAGCAGAGTGAAAAGAAAGGGGAGAACGGGTGATGCTCTACACAGTTGTTTCTCCCGCCGAGATTTTTATGCAGCCGCCCGCGGATATCTGCGAGCATCAGACTCCGTTTGGCTGCGTGATGTGTTCAAGGACAGAAAAAGGCGAGGTCGTTGAAAGACTTGTGACGACCGATCCGTTTGAATATCTGAAACCGTGTTATTCACCCGGCACTTTATATTCCGCCGGAAAAATGGAAAAGGGGTAATATAATCATGGAAATACTCAAGGCAATATTGCTCGGCTTTCTGCAGGGCGTGACCGAATTCCTGCCCATCTCATCGAGCGGGCATCTCTCGGTCTTTCAGCACTTCTTCGGCAATGTCGGCGGCACAAGCTCGCTTCTGTTCACGGTGCTGTTACATATGGGCACTCTGATAGCCGTGTTCGTCGTTTATTACAAGACCATATGGGGTCTTATCGTTGAATTTTTCAGCACTATAAAAGATATCTTCACCGGCAAGTTCAAGTGGAGCGAGATGAACGAGAACAGGCGTATGCTCTTCATGTTCGTTATCTCCTGCGTGCCTCTGCTGTTCCTGCTCATTCCCGTCGGCGGCGACAGACGCATCATGGATGTTCTCGGCGGTCTTGCCGATGACAATGATATATTGGTCGAGGGAGTCTGCTTCCTCTTCACCGCAGCTCTCCTGCTCGTCGGCTCATGGCGCGCAAAGAAAGTCAAGGCTCGTCCCCAGATAGGCGCGAAATCCGCACTTGCCGTCGGCGTGGCTCAGGCTTTCGCCGCCGGATTCCCCGGCATCTCGCGCTCCGGCTCGACCATCTCGACCGGTATGATTTGCGGCGTTTCAAAAGAGTATATGGTTCGCTATTCGTTTATCCTCGGCATACCGGCTATCCTTGCCGCCAATGTCATGGAGATAAAGGACGCCGTAGCCCTCGGCGAGCAGATAGATATCCTGCCCGTTATTATAGGCGTTGTCACCGCCGCCATCGTCGGCTTTGCCGCGATAAAGGCTCTCGAGTGGCTCGTCAAGATTGATAAGTTCAAAATTTTCGGTTACTACTGCCTTGTCCTCGGCGTTGTTGTTATCATCGCCGGCATAGTTGAAAAGATCAGATAAGTTCGTTCAAATTTCTAAGGAGGGCCTTAATGGCTGCGAAAAAGACTGCGGCAAAGTCAACGGCCGCTAAGAAGAAAAAAACAACAACTACAACGCCCAAAAAAGCCCCGGCTTCAAAGTCTGTGGCTGCAAAAGAGCCTGTCGAGCAGACTCCCGAGCAGCAGTCCTCGCGCCGCCAGAAAGCGGCTATCGCGCTCATGGCTGTCGCGGCTCTGCTCATAGCTATGGCGTTTATCGAGGGCGAGAGCGCGTGGCGCGCCGTGCATAATTTTATGTTCGGCGTGTTCGGCACGTGTACATATATCTGGCCCGTCATGCTCATTTATGTCTCGGTCATGCTCGCCATGAACAAGACGTTCGGCTCGATATCGTCGAATCTTATCGGCGTCGGGATATCAATATTGCTGCTGTGCTCGGCGATACATATTTTCTCGAACCCGTCGGAATACTTTTCGCTCATGACCCTCGGCGATCAGATAAAGACCGCGTGGAGGGATTATGACACATTCCCGAGTGCTGGCGCGCTCGGTGCGCTCGTCGGCGGACTGCTTGCCAAAATGGCGGGCAAGGTCGGTGCGGCGATAATAAATATTATCCTGCTGATAGTCAGCATAATGTTCCTCACGGGACTTACCCTGTCCCGCCTCGGTACATCTATCGCCAAGCCCATAAAGCGCATGAGCGAGGATACCAACGAACGCCTTGAGCGCGGAGCTCAGCGCGTCAGAGATGAGCAGGAGAGAGCGCCGTCGAGAGACAAGCGTAGGGAGAAAAAAGCGGAGGAGCCCTATGTCAGCCCCCGTCCGTTCCCCGTGCCGCCTCTGCCGACTGATACGCCTGCAGCAACTGCAAAGAGCCGCAAAAAATCCGCCGCCGATGAAGGACCCGAGCCCACCGTGTTCCCGCGCAAGCCGGTTCAGACCGATGTCGGCATCGATGATATAGTCAACCGCGTCAACGCTGCGTCGGCGACCGCGAAGATAGCCGAGGGCGTGTCAAAAGCCGCCGCCGTTGTGGACGGCAGACCCGCCTGCGTGCCGCCTCTGCCGACCGAGAGCGCGAAAGACGAGCTCGAAATGCTTGATATAAGCAAGAAGCCCGCCGAGCCGGAGAAGCCGAAGAAGAAAGAGCCGGAGCTCCCGCCCGTCAAAGAGCCTGATCCCGTGCCCGACGTGCCGGATGAGGACGAGGAAGAGCCTGTTATCGAGAGTCAGCCGACTTATCGCAAGCCGCCGATAACCTGCCTCAAAGAGCCCATCCATGACGGCAACGATAACTTCTCCGATGAGCTCAAATCCAACGCGCAGAAGCTGCTCGACACGCTCGAAAGCTTCAATGTCCACGCAAAGATAACTGAGATAAGCCGCGGCCCGTCCGTCACAAGATATGAGCTTCAGCCGGACGCGGGCGTCAGAATAAATAAAATAACAAACCTTGCGGATGATATCGCCTTGCGCCTTGCCGCGTCGGGAATAAGAATCGAAGCGCCTATTCCGAACAAGGCGGCGATAGGCATCGAGGTGCCCAACAAGCTGCGTTCGATGGTCTATATGCGCGAGATAATCGAAACCCCGCAGTTCAAGAACGCTCAGAGCAAGCTCAATGTTGTCCTCGGCAAGGATATTGCGGGCAACGCCGTCTGCGCAGACCTTGCGAAGATGCCGCATCTGCTCATAGCGGGTACTACGGGTTCCGGTAAATCCGTGTGCCTGAACACAATGATAGTCAGCATTCTCTATAACGCGACCCCCGACGAAGTGAAGCTTCTTATGATCGACCCCAAGCAGGTCGAGTTCACGGTCTATAACGGCATCGCGCATCTCGCCGTGCCCGTCGTGTCCGATCCGCGCAAGGCTTCGGGCGCTCTCACATGGGCGGTCAACGAGATGGAGAACAGATATAAGATACTTTCCGAGAAGAATGTCCGCGATATAAGAGGATATAACAAGTTAGCCGAGCGCGACAAGTCACTGCGCCCGATGCATCAGATAGTCATTTTCATCGATGAGCTTGCCGATCTTATGATGGTCGCGCCGAATGAAGTCGAGGATGCGATATGCCGCCTCGCTCAGAAAGCGCGTGCCGCAGGTATGCACCTTGTCATAGCGACTCAGCGCCCCTCCGTCGATGTTATCACGGGTATTATCAAAGCGAATATCCCCAGCCGTATCGCGCTCTCCGTTTCTTCGTCGGTCGATTCGAGAACGATACTCGATATGTCCGGTGCGGAGAAGCTTATCGGCAACGGCGATATGCTCTTCAGCCCCATCGGTTCAAATAAACCGACCCGTATCCAGGGCTGCTTCATCTCCGACGAAGAGGTCGAGGATGTTGCCGACTTCATCAAGCATAATGCCGAGGCGGAGTACGATGAGGGTATTATGGACGAGATAAACAGGCAGGCGGCGATAGCGGGTTCTGCTAAGAAGAACAGTGCCGCAGGCGGCGATGACGGCGAAGAGCCGGGCGATGAGATGTTCCCGAACGCCGTCGAGGTCGTGCTCGATGCCAAAATGGCTTCAACAACTCTTCTCCAGCGCAAATTGAAGCTCGGTTATGCCCGTGCCGCAAGGCTCATGGATGAACTCGAGAGCAAGGGCATCATCGGACCGTTCGAGGGCAGCAAGCCCCGTCAGGTGCTTATAACCAAACAGCAGTGGATGGAAAAATGCGCCCTGTCGGATGCTCCCGCAGATGACGAGACCTGATCGGAGGAAATATGGCAAATCAGAGAAAAAGCGGCTCCGCCGCACAGAACAAGCGCACGAAGATAATCGTCACCGCAGTCGTGATAGCCGTCGCGCTGCTGATAACCTTCGCGCCCTATATGAATCTCCCGTTCGATATCCCCACATGGGGCGAGCTGCTCTCGGGCAATGAGCAGACGATACAGAGCGGCGATGCACTCAACCAGCCGTTCACCGTCCATGTTATAGATGTCGGTCAGGGCGACAGCATCTTAGTCAAGAGCGGCGACCACGCCATGCTGATAGACGCGGGCGAGCGCGGCAACGACCAGGCGATACTTGATTATCTCAAGGCAAACTCCGTCGAAAAGCTCGATTACATAGTCGCCACCCACCCCCATTCCGACCATATCGGCAGTATGCCCAAGGTTATTGAGGGGATAGAGGTCGACAATGTTATTATGCCGAAGCTTCCGAAGTCCATGGTTCCCACGACCTCGATTTATCAAAAGCTGATAAAAGCGGTCAAGGCCTCCGGCGCCAAGGTGATATCCGCCAAGACGGGCGATACCTATACCCTCGGCGATGCAAAGATAACTATAGTCGGACCCGTCGGCACGCCTGAGGATCTAAACAACGCCTCCGTTGTGATGAAGGTTGTCTACGGCAAGAATTCGTTCCTCTTCACGGGCGATGCCGAAGAGAAGAGCGAGAAGAAGATTCTCGCAAACGGCGCGGATATCAAAGCCGATGTTCTGAAGCTCGGTCACCACGGCAGCAGCACATCGACGAGCGAAGAATTTCTCAAGGTCGTGTCTCCGTCGCTTGCGCTCATCTCCTGCGGCAAGGATAACGACTACGGTCATCCGCACAAGGAGACTATAGAGAAGCTCGAAAAATATAATATTCCGTATGAGCGCACGGATATAAAAGGCACGATAGTTGTCGGCTCGGACGGCGAGCATCTTTCAACGGCTTTCCCGGATAACAAGACCACTGAGAAGTAAAAAAGGAGGCGGAATAATGGAATATTACGCCATCGACCGTATCGAAGAAAACTACGCAGTCTGCGAAAAAGACGGCGAAACAATGGTCAATATCAGCCGCGCTCTGCTCCCCGACGGAGCGGGCGAGGGCAGTGTCCTGCGCCGCCTGCCGGACGGTTCGTTTGTGCTCGACCGCGAGGAAGAAGAACGCCGCCGCAAAGCAGCTATTGAACTCATGAACGGTCTGTTTGATGAATAATTTCCCCATTGATTTTTGGCGGGGTGCTTATAGAATATAAAAACGATCTATGGCTCATAGGTCGTTTTTTGTTGCTGCAAGGTGTATAAAAGTGCGTCGCTTATCAATTCGGCAAACTTGGATTTATCTATCACTTGAGTCATAGCAGAGTAAAGACAAGCGACTCAGCTAAATTTTATAATCACACATTCAATAGCCGCGCCGAAGTGTTTGATATCTGACGGAGACTGGCGAGGGAACGGCTTGCGCAGCAAGACGCACGAGCCCGTATTGTTTGAGCGAAGCGAGTTTACGGGCGAATGTG
>OHWR01000612.1_pt1 | contig 16668 bp, 11 predicted proteins | sample 1579771 | NCBI WGS metagenome assembly OHWR01 (sample SAMEA3882542, study PRJEB24775) | human gut metagenome | biome: human-associated habitat; feature: intestine environment; material: feces | place: Netherlands | collected 2009/2010 | reverse complement strand
CCTTCTCCGTCAGTTTTTCGCCGAACAAGCCGTTGGGCTTGCACAGCAGGATCACGATCAACAGTGCAAACGTAAAGGCATTGCTGAACACGGCCATATCGGCGTTGGACTTGATAAGCGACTCGCAGATACCGATGATAAACGCACCGATCACCGCACCGGGGATCGAGCCGATACCGCCGAACACCGCCGCTACAAAGGCTTTCAGGCCAGGCATAGCGCCGATCATAGGGCTGACCTGACCATAGTTGGAGAAGTACAGAATAGAGGCCACGCCCGCCAGCAGCGAACCGATAACAAAAGTCACGGAAATAACGCTGTTGATCTTGATGCCCATGAGCTGCGCCGTCTCAAAGTCGCGGGATACCGCACGCATGGCCATGCCGATCTTAGTCTTCTGGATAAGAATGACCAACACCACCACCAGCAAGATAGTCAAAATGGGGGTGATAATGGTGATACGTTTGACATTCAGACTGCCCACCTGCATCACCTGGGTCAGGAACGGGATGTCGGGATACGCACGGGCGATACCGCCGGTGATATAGGTGGCCAGATTCTGCAGCAAATAGCTGACGCCGATGGCCGATATCATCACTGACATGCGGGGCGCGGTACGCAGGGGGCTGTATGCTGCCTTTTCGATCAGAACACCCAACGCCACTGTGGCAATAAGTACCAGGGGAATACACACTGCCATCGGCATCCAGGTGGCGGCATACACCATAAAGAAGCCCGCCATCATAAAGATGTCACCGTGTGCGAAGTTGATCAGACGCAGTATGCCATACACCATCGTATAGCCGATAGCGATCAGCGCATACAGGCTGCCCACCGTTACGCCGGAGAGCAGCAAGTCGATATAATACGCTGCGTCATGCATAAGTAAAGCATCCTCCTTATATGAATCTTGCGCTTTCGGAGACCGGGGACGATGCCATCGGCATCCAAAAACGCAAGAGTCATGAAAGTTGCATTGTGAGGGGAGCGCACGCTCCCCCCACAATGGCTGTTATCCTACAATGAGGTTCGTCTCAGACTCGACGTATGCCGTCTTTTACTCCAAACCGTTGAAGGTGCTGAAGTACACAATCTCACCGTTCTCGATGGTCTTGATAACCGCGTAGTTCTTGATAGCGTCGCCGTTCTCGTCGAACTTCAGGTCACCGGTGATGAGGCCGGAGATCTCCAGAGTTGCCAGCGCATCGCGGATGGTGGCGCCGTCAGTGGACTGGGCCGCCTCGATCGCGCCCACAGCTGCCATGTAAGCGTCATAGCCGCAGGGGGTCACGCTGGAGATAACGTCGGACACACCGCCGTTGTTCTCCACGCGGGTCGCATCCTCAGCCACCCACTTGGTGAAACCGTCCACGAAAGCCTTACCGGCCTCATTGGTGGTATCGGCGGCATCGAAGAAAGCGGAGAAGTAAATATCGGTAGCCTTGCTGCCGGTACGCTGGGCGATGGAGATGTCATCCCAGGTGTCGCCAGCCATGATGGGGCAGGTGATGCCGGCATCGCGGGCCTGAGAGATAATCATAGCCGCGGTCTCGATGGAAACAGGAGCAAAGATGCCGTCGTAACCCTCGGACTTGATGGAAGCCATGATAGTGGAGAAGTCAGCCTCGCCCTTCTGGAACTCCAGAGTGGTAGCCTTGCCGCCCAGACGCTCCATCTCCTGACGGAAGTAGTTGCCGAAACCAGCGGAGTAGTCATCGCCGGACTCGATGATCAGGGCACAGTTGCTGCTACCCTTCTCATTGAACGCAAAGTTGGCCATCACAGCGCCCTGGAACGGATCAATGTAGCCGACACGGAAGTAGTAGTCATTGCCCGCAGTCACCTGGGGGTTGGTGCAGGAAGTGCCGATGGCAGGGATCTTAGCGCTCTCGAACAGAGGGCCGGCAGCAATCGCGCAAGCAGAACCATATGTACCGATCACCACAGACACACCCTGGGAAATCAGGGTCTGCGCGGCAGTGGGTGCCTTAGCCTGGTCGGAAGCATTGTCCGCATAGACCAACTGCACACTGTACTCCTCGCCGTTGATGGTAACGGTGGGCTTCAGGGAGTGGGCATACTCAATACCCAGGATCTCCTTCTTGCCGCCGCCGCCGTTATGACCGGAAGTGGGCTCAAACACGCCGATCTTAACGACCTTGTCGCAGGAAGCGGAATCATCACCCTTCTGACTGTCGCCCTGCTCACCGCAGGCCACCAGAGACAGAGCCATGACCAGCGCCAGCATCATTGCTAAAAACTTTTTCATGGTAATTCCTCCTAAATTCACCTTGCAGCGGTCAAGTCTGTCGACCGCTCACAGAATATGTGTATTTTAGCGGAAACATTCGGCAAAAACAATTGTAACAACCTCTAAAAATCACGGCTTTTCCATCATCTGCCAGGCGTTAAGAATTCGTTACCACCGTCAAATTGTCTCTCTTACAAGGACAAACGCCCCGTGTTGGCAAACTTTTTCCGTTGGGTGTCTCCCGTTGGCGGACGGCGTATCCCGTCATTGTGCACAAAACCGGCGGCGCTTTTTGTGCAAAAACCGGCGGGCGCAGATGCGCCTGCCGGTTCCGCATATCGTTATATCACTCTCACTGACGGCTTTCGCCGCTTTGCGTGAAATATGTCTTGAACGTATCGCCGTCCATGGTCTCGTGCTCCAGCAGATACTCCGCCACCGCCGTCAGCTCCGTCTTGTACCGAGCCAGTATCTCACGGCATTTTTCGTAAGCCTCGTCGATGATGGCGCGGATCTCCGCGTCCATCTCCGCCGCCGTCTTTTCGGAGTAGGGGCGGGTGTGGGCCATGGACTTGCCGATGAACACCTCGTCGCTGCCGGCGTCAAAGGCCACGTTGCCCAGCCTGGACGACATACCGTAGGTGCCCACCATCTTGCGGGCGATGGCCGTGGCCCGCTGGATGTCGCTGGAGGCGCCGGTGGAGATATCGCCCAGCATCATCTCCTCGGCGGCGCGGCCGCCCAGCAGACCGGCCACCCGGTCCAGCATATAGCGGCGGGACAGGTAGGAACGGTCCTCCTCCGGCAGATAGATGGTCATGCCGCCGGCCTGACCGCGGGGAACGATGGTGATCTGATGTACGGGGTCCAGGTCCGGCAGGGCCTGCATGACCACGGCGTGACCGGCCTCGTGATAGGCAGTGAGCCGACGCTCGGCCTCGGGCACCACGCGGCTGTGCTTCTCCGGGCCGGCGATGACCTTGATGACAGACTGGTGGATGGCCTCCTCGGTGATGAAGCGCTGGCCGCGGCGGCCGGTCAGCAGCGCCGCCTCGTTCAGCAGGTTCTCCAGATCCGCACCGGTAAAGCCGGAGGTAGCGCGGGCCACGGAGCCCAGGTCCACATCCTCCGCCAGGGGCTTGCCCTTGGCGTGTATCTTCAGTATCTCCTCGCGGCCCTTGATATCCGGCAGGCCCACGAACACCTGGCGGTCGAACCGGCCGGGGCGCAGCAGCGCCGGGTCCAGAATGTCCACGCGGTTGGTAGCCGCCAGGACCACCACGCCCTCGTTGGCGGCGAAGCCGTCCATCTCCACCAGCAGCTGGTTCAGGGTCTGCTCGCGTTCGTCATGGCCGCCGCCCAGGCCGCTGCCGCGCTGGCGGCCCACGGCGTCGATCTCATCGATGAAGACGATGGCCGGAGCCTGCTTCTTGGCCTGCTCGAACAGGTCACGGACGCGGCTGGCACCCACGCCCACATACATCTCCACAAAATCGGAGCCGGAAATGGAGAGGAAGGCGGTGTCCGCCTCGCCGGCCACGGCCTTGGCCAGCAGCGTCTTGCCGGTGCCCGGAGGGCCCACCAGCAGCACGCCCTTGGGAATATGCGCGCCCAGCTCGGTATAGCGCTGGGGATCGCGCAGGAACTGGACGATCTCCTCCAGCTCCTCCTTCTCCTCATCGGCACCGGCCACGTCCTTGAACGTGACCTTCTTGCCGTCAGAGGGGATATCCTGGATACGGGCCTCGCCGAAGCGGGCCATTTTATCGTTGACGGCGCCGCCGCCCAGGCCGCCCATACGGGCGATCAGGTTCATCAGCAGGATGAAGGCCATGGCCGCCAACACATAGGGCAGCAGGGTACGCAGCCAGCCGTTTTCGTTGCCGGCGGCGTAGTCATAGCTGGTGATGACGCCCTTTTCCGCCTGGGATACCACCAGATCGTTCATGTCGTTATAAAACGTGTCGAAGCTGTGGAGGGCGCAGCTGACGCTGGAGCCGTCCTGCAGCTTCGCCACCAGGCGCGTGTCGGTGGCGGTGAAGGACTTGACCTTCTCCGCCGTGAAATAGGCGCGCATATCGCTGTAGCTCACGTCGCCGGAACGGCCGAGGTTGCCCACCACCTGGGTAATGAGCACCACCGCCAGCACGATGAACAGCAGCATGACGCCGCTGAAACGTTTTCTTTCCATGTCTCCCCGTCTCCCTTCTCAGCCGATCCAGCGGACGCCCTGCCAGCTCTGGTCACTGCCCACGGAGATGGCCACCAGCATCCGCGCCTGGACAGCCTCCACCGGAATATAGGGCTCGCCCAGCAAGCGGCTGTCATTAGAGCCGGTGCGGTTGTCGCCCATGACGAACATACAGCCCTCCGGCACGGTGAAGGTCTTGTCGGCCATGCTGTCCGGCAGGGTGGTGATGCCCTGGGTGGGCAAATAGCTCTCATCCAGCTTCTCGCCGCTGACGTAGGTATAGCCGTTCTTGAAGGAGAGTGTCTCGCCGGGCAGGCCGACGACGCGCTTTACCAGGACCTTGTTCAGCTCCTCGTCCCAGAAGGTGACGATGTCGCCGCGGTCCGGCACCGGGTCAGACACCAGGTAGGGCAGACGCCAGCCCACCAGCAGGCACTTGGTGGGGATGGTGGTCTCCATGGAGCCGCTGGGCACATAGGCCAGCTGCAGCAGCACCTTGAACAGCACGAATACCGCCGCCAGCGTCACCAGCAGGTAGCCGTAGTCGTCCCACAGTCTGCGGCCGCGGCTTTTGGCGGGCTTGGCCGCAGGGGCCGCCGTCTCCGCCGGGGCGGGTGCGGCGCTCTCCGCGGGGGCGGGCTGCTCTGCGGGGGTCTTTACCTCGTCGGCCGCGGTGGCCGGAGGTGTGGTTTTCACCGGCTCGCCGGTGGGGGCCAGGCGCTTTCCGCCTTTGTTTTCCATATACTTCACTTCCTATTCTCAAATGCTAAGAGGGATGTTCCGCGCCCTCCCGGCGCGTGCTCTTCTTCCGCCTGCGGCGCGGGGAGAAACCGGATTTTTCGCCAAGACGAGGCGCGGCGACGACGGCGTACCGTGTGTACGTCGAGGAGCCGTAACGAAGTATTGGCGGAAAAGACGCGGTTTTACTTGCTGTAGACCTCGGGCTTGAGGACCCCAATATAGGGCATATTCCGGTACTGCTGGCAGTAGTCCAGGCCATAGCCCACCACAAACTCGTCGGGGACCTCGAAGCCGGCGTAGTCGGCGGTGATGGGCTTTTCGCGGCGGGCGGGCTTATCCAGCAGGGTGGCGATGGTAACGGAGGCGGCGCCCTTGGTCTTCAGGTACTCCGTCAGGAAATACAGGGTATTGCCGGAGTCCAGAATATCCTCGACGATGATGATGTCGCGGCCGCTGATGTCGCGCTGGAGGTCGCGGGTGATCTGCACCACGCCGGAGGACTTGGTGGCGTTCTTATAGGACGAGAGGCCGATGAACTCCACCTCGCTTTTCAGCTGGGCGGCGCGGACCAGGTCCGCCATGAAAATGAAGCAGCCGTTGAGAACGCCCACAAACATGGGGTTCTTGTCCTTAAATCTGTCGTACAGCCGGTCACCCAGCTCCTGGACGCGGGCCTTGATCTCCTCTTCAGACAGCAGGACCTTCAGGATGTCCTGATCCATATTACTCTTTGCCATTGCTTGTTATCCTCCGTTGTTTTTTGTGATGGTGATGTATATGGTGTCGCCGGAACACTCCGGCAGGGCTTTCTGGTCAATGCCCACACGCCAGACGGCGGCGGGGCGGCCCGCCAGACAGAGGACGGGCCAGGTATCGCGCTCCGGCGGGGCGATGCCGCGCTCGGCGAACAGGCGCTTGAGGCTGCGGCTGCCGCGGCTGCCGGGCAGGGTCAGGCGGTCATCGCGGCGCCAGGGCCGAACGGTCCAGGGCCCGGACCGCAGTGCCAGGGCGTCGGGGATGGGCGCGTCAGAGAGGGTGATGTGCCAGAGGCCGGCGAGGTTATCGCCGGGGCGGAGCGCCGCCTCGTCCAGTGGGGCGGGCGCGTCGGAGAGGGTCAGGGCACCGTCACGGCAGACGGCGGACGCGCCGCCGGGCAGGGAAAGCGCGCCGCCGGTGCGGCAGAGGTCCTCCAGCGCCCGGTAGTGGGCGGCGGTGAAGTCCTTTTTACCCGCGCCGAGGCGGTCCGTCAGCAGGCGAAGCATGCGGGGGCGCAGAGCCTCCGGCGCGGAAAGGAGCGCGGCGCAGGGGAGCGTCGTGCCCTCCGGCGGCAGGAGGGCGGCGGCCTGGGCGTCCAGGAGGTCGTTCTCGGCGCGCAGGATGTCCGCCGTGCGGGCGATGTGCGCCGCGGCGGCGGGGTTGATCGCCAGCAGCTGGGGCATGATGTCCAGCCGGAGGCGGTTGCGGGCGTAGTGGGTATCCAGGTTCGTCTCGTCGGTGACGTAGGGGAGGCGGTTCTGCGCGATGTAGTCATCAATAGCGGCGCGGGGCGTATCCAGTAGGGGGCGGATGATGCCGTCACGGACAGGGGGAATACCGGTAAGCCCCTGGGGGCCGGTGCCGCGAAGCAGCTGCAGCAAGACCGTTTCGGCCTGGTCGTCGCGGTGGTGGGCGGTGGCGATAAAATCCGCAGCAAGGGCATCCGCCGTGCGGCGGAGGAAGTCATAGCGGGCGCGGCGGCCCGTCTCCTCCACCGTCAGGCGCCAGACGGCGCACAGGGCGTAGACGTCCACCGTTTCGGTGTAGAAGGGAATGTTCCGTTCGGCGCAGAGGGCGCGGACCAGGTCCTCGTCACGCTGGGCGGTGGGGCGCATACCGTGGTTCAGGTGGGCGGCAGCCACGCGGAAATCGCGGGCCCGACCCAGCTTCCACAGGCAGTCCAGCAGGCAGACGGAGTCGCGGCCGCCGGACACGGCGCAGAGGATCAGCCCGCCGGGGGGCGGGAGCATCCGCCAGCGCGTCATCCACGCGGTCAGGTCCAGGGGCTCACTCATCCTCGTCATAGCGGGTCTCCAGCGTGCCGAAGGCGGTGTACTCGGGCATCCAGCGGAGTTCTACCTTGCCGGTCTCGCCGTGGCGGTTCTTGGCTACGATGCACTCGGCCACGTTGCGCTTCTCGGCATCGCTGTTATAGTAGTCGTCCCGGTAGAGGAACATGACGATGTCGGCGTCCTGCTCGATGGCACCGGATTCGCGCAGGTCGGACAGCATGGGGCGCTTGTCCTCGCGCTTTTCATTGGCACGGCTCAGCTGGCTCAGGCACAGCACGGGCACCTGCAACTCCTTGGCCATGATCTTCAGCATACGGCTGATATCGGACACCGCCTGCTGGCGGTTCTCGCCGGAATAGCCCTTACCGCCGGCGGAGGTCATCAGCTGAAGATAGTCGATGACCACCAGGCCCAGATTTTCCAGGCGGCGGCACTTGGCGTTCATATCCGCCACGGTCAGCAGTGGGTTATCATCGATACGGATGTCCATGCGGCTGAGGGCGGAGGCGGCCTCGGCGATGCGCTGCCAGTCGCTCTCCCGCAGGTTGCCGGTGATCAAGCGCTGGTTCTCCACCAGGCCCTCGCTGGCGATAAGGCGGGTGACCAGCTGCTCCTTGGACATTTCCAGGGAAAAGATGGCCACGGTCTTGCCGGACTCGCGGGCGGCGGACAGGGCCACATTCAGGGCCATACTGGTCTTGCCCATACCGGGACGGGCAGCCAGCAAGAGCAGGTCGGACTTGTTCATGCCGTTGATCTTGGCATCCACGGCGGAGAGGCCGGTGGACAGGCCCGGCACGGTCCGGCCTCCGTTAGCGGACAGCTCGGCCAACTGGCTCATCACGTCGCCCAGCACCATGCCCACCGTCACCATCCCCTGGGCGCTGCGGCCCCGGCGGATGGCGTAGATCTGCTGCTCGGCGGCCTCCAGCATATCGCCGGCGGCGCCGCCGCCCTCCTGCACCATGGCGGTGATGCTGCCGGCGGCCTGGGCCACCTGGCGCATGAGCGACTTGTCCTGCACGATGCGGACGTACTCCATGACGTTAGCGCTGGTGGGAGTGACCTCCATCAGCTGCAGCAGATAGGAACGGGTATTGTCGTTATACAGTCCGTTCTTCTCCAGCTCGCCGGCCACGGTGACGCCGTCGATGGGCTGGGAGTAGACGAACATATGGTAGATCGTCTCGAAGATCTCCCGGTTGGTCCGCAGATAGAAATCCTGGGCCTGCAGCTTGTCCATCACGTCCTTGACGCAGTCGGCGTCGATGAGCATGGAGCCCAGCACCGCCTGCTCCGCCTGAGGGGAATGGGGCATGGACGGCGTCAGCAGGGCGTCGGTGTTGTTGGCCATGGGAAGACCTCCTTTCAAAATTACGGTAATAGCCGCGCCTGCGGCGCGGTGCTTTCCCCGCTTATTTCTCTTCGATGACGTGGACGTATACGGTGCCGGAGACCTCGTAGCCCAGCCTGGCCTTGACCTCATAGCTGCCGAAGCTCTTGATGGGCTGGTCCAGCACCAGCTTCTTGCCGTCGATGGTCAGGCCGTGCTGGGCCTGAAGGGCATCGGCGATGGCGGCGCCGGTGATGGCGCCAAACAGCTTGCCGCCCTCGCCGCCCTTGGCGGCGATCTTCACCTGGCAGGCCTTCAGCTTTTCGGCGATGGCCAGTGCCTCGGCCTTGGCCTCGGCGTCGGCTTTGGCCTTGGCCTTGGCCTGGAGGTTCATGGTGTTGACGGCGTCGGCAGTGGCCTCCACAGCCATGCCCTTGGGGATCAGAAAGTTGCGGGCATAGCCCTCGGCGGCCTCGATCATCTGGCCCTTCTTGCCCTTGCCTTTGATGTCCTGCTTGAGAATGACTTTCATATCTGTATCTCCTTTACCTTAATTTTCAAAGTACTTGTCGATGGCCTCCAGCAGCTTTGCCTTGGCCTCGGCCACGGTGATGTTGTCCGCCTGGCCGCCGGCGGTGGTGGAGTTGCCGCCGCCGCCCAAGGCCTCCAGGATCACCTGGACGTTGACCTCGCCCAAAGAACGGGCAGACATATACACGCCGTCACCTTTTTTATACAGCACAAAGCTGGCACGGATGCCCTTGAGGGTCAGCAGCTCATCGGCCGCCTTGGCGGCGGTGACGCGGTCGCACTCCTCATCCAGGGCCACCACGGCGATATCGTCGCGGTACAGCTCTGCCTGACGGATAATGTTATAGCGGGCGATCATGGAGTTCAGGTCCCCCTGGAACATCCGCTGGACATCCTGGGTGTCGGCCCCCAGACGGCGGAGGTAGGCCGCCGCCTCGAAGGTACGGCCGCCGGTGCGGTTGGTAAAATTCTTGGTATCCAGCACGATGCCGGAGAGCAGGGCCTCGGCCTCGCATTTCAGCACGTCAGACGGCTCCACCAGATACTGCATCAGCTCCGCCACCAACTCGCTGGCGGAGGAGGCGTAGGGCTCATGGTAGTTCAGGGCCATCTTCTCAATGTAGCTGCTGCCGCGGCGGTGGTGGTCGATGACGGCCACACGGTTGCACGTCTCCAGCATTTCCTCGGACTCCACGCTCTCGGGGCGGTTGGTGTCTACCACCACCAGCAGGGAGCCGGGCTGGCACTTGATAAAGGCATCCTGGCCGGAAATGGCGGTATTGGCGTATTCCGGCTGCTCGGAGAGACGCCGCAGGATGGGGTGAGCGGCGTTGTTCTCGGTGTCGATGATGATCTGGCAGGGCTTGCCGCGCTTGCGGGCGATACAGCAGATGCCCACGGCGGCGCCCAGGGAGTCCATATCCGCGTATTTGTGACCCATGACGTACACCTGCTTGGCATCGTCGATCAGCTCACCCAGAGCGTTGGCCATGACGCGGGACTTGACCTTGGTACGTTTTTCGGTAGACTTGCTGCGGCCGCCGTAGAACTCGAAGTTCACACGGTCCTTGACCACGGCTTGATCGCCGCCGCGGGAGAGGGCCATCTCCAACGCCAGGGAGGCGTTCTTGAACAGCTGCTCGAAGCTGTCCTCGTCCCGGCCCACGCCGATGGACAGCGTGGCGGACACACCCTCGCCGGCCTGGACCTGGCGGACCTTTTCCAGTACGTCGAACTTGCTTTCGGTGTAGCCGGTGTAGTCCTTCTCCTCGAAGAGGTAGAGGTAACGGTCGCGGTCGTAGCCCAGCAGCAGCCCGCCGGAACCGGCGGCCCAGTTATTCAGCTGTTCCTCCAGCGCGGCCAGCAGCGCCGAGCGCTTATTCTCGGGGCAGGCCTTCATCAGCTCCTCATAGTTATCCACCATGAGGATGGCCATAAGGGGCTTGGTCAGCTCCAGGGTCTGGCGCATCTGCTCAGCCTCAGTGATGTCCATCCAGTAGGTGGTGGCCAGGGTGGGCTGGTCGCCGCCCTCCGGCTCCGGGCGGCTCAGGGCGCCGAAGACGCGGTAGATACGGTCGTTCCAGCGGAACTGCTCGGGATATTCACGCTTGCCGTCCAGCAGCCAGCGGTAGGTGAAGTCGGGGATCACGGCATCTACCGCCGTTTCAAAGATCTTATCCTTCAGGCCGGTCAGGTCCGTGAACATATCGTTGCACCACAGGATCTCGCCGGTGGCTACATCGAACACCAGCATGGGCAGCGGCGCGTAGAGCATATTGCTGGACCGGGCGGTGTCCATACCGCCGGAGACACGGTCCATGTACTGGCGGACAGAGGCCTGGGCCATCTTGTTGCGGCGGCGGCCCACCAGGATGACCAGAAGGGCCACCAGACCCTCCGCCGCCGCCAGCAGCGGCTGGAAGGGCACCGTCACCGCCACAAAGGCGATGAGGCACAGGCTGTACAGCGTCATATTGGTACGAAATCCGCGTATGATCTTCTTGCTCAAGGGAACGCGCCTCCTTCCCGCCGGGGATACTACTCCATACTGAGAGTAGTTTATTATAGCACGAAAGCCGTGCGGGGACAATACGCTTTTCGGGAAATCAGCGGGGAATTTTCCCGGCGGGGCGGCGGGTGTCAAATACCATCAAATGCCGTCGGCAAGTTGGGGGTGTACAAATGGGAAAAACTGTGGTATACTTTGTGAAAAGTGCTGAATATGGCACGTATTTTTTGGTTGTTTCGCGGTGCGTGGATGCCGCGGTCAATATAGCAAACGAGGGCGTTCCCCTCTATATCGAGTGCTGACGACGGGCGACAGACTGTTCCCTCCCCCTGCGATGCAGGGCAGGCGGGCGGGGCAGAACGCCTTTGTTTCCGTGCGGTCATTTTTACCCGCCGCGACGCGCTCTATCTTATCTGAAAAGGAGCATTTATTCTTTTATGGCAGAAAAATTCAAGATCATTCCCCTTGGCGGTCTGAATGAGATCGGCAAGAACATGACCGTCTATGAGTACGGCGGCGACATCATCGTGGTGGACTGTGGCATGGCCTTCCCCGGCGACGATATGTACGGCATCGACTGCGTCATTCCCGACGTCAGCTATCTGGTGAAAAACCGCAGCCGGCTGCGGGGTCTGTTCATCACCCACGGGCATGAGGACCACATCGGGGCCATCCCTTATGTGCTCAAGCAGATCAATATGCCCATCTACTGCACGCGGTTCACCGCGGGGCTGATCAAGCTGAAGCTGCAGGAGCACGGGCTGGCCAGCTCTACGAAGCTGATCACCGTGGAGCCGGGTCAGACGGTGCGGGCAGGCAAGTTCCAGGTGGAGTTCATCCACGTGAACCACTCCATCGCCGACTCGGTGGCCTTCGCCATCCACACGCGGATGGGCGCGGTCGTACACACCGGCGACTTCAAGATCGACTCCACGCCCATCGACGGGGAGGTCATCGACCTGGCGCGCTTCGGTGAGCTGGGCAAGCAGGGTGTGCTGGCGCTGCTGGCGGACTCCACTAATGTGGAGCGCCCGGGCTATACCATGAGTGAGCGCGCCGTGGGCGCCACGTTCAAGCGGCAGTTCACCGGGTGCGACAAGCGGATCATCGTGACCACCTTCGCCAGCAACGTGCACCGCATCCAGCAGGTGCTGGACGCCGCGGCGGCCTGCGGGCGGAAGGTGGCCGTTACCGGCCGGAGCATGGAGAACATCATGAAGGTCTCCACGGAGCTGGGGTACATGAAGGTGCCCAAAAACACGCTGATGGACATCAACCGCATCAAGGGACTGCCCCTGAACCAGCAGGTCATCGTGACCACCGGCTCCCAGGGTGAGGAAATGAGCGCCCTGTACCGCATGGCGTTCTCCACCCACAAGCAGGTGGACATCGGCCCCGGCGACAAGGTCATCATCTCCGCCAGCGCCATACCCGGCAACGAAGTGACGGTGGGGCGGGTCATCAATGAGCTGTTCCGCAAGGGCGCGGACGTGGTGTATGACAAGGCGGATATGCTGCACGTGTCCGGCCACGCCTGTCAGGAGGAGCTGAAGATCATCCACGCGCTGACGAAGCCCAGGTTCTTTATCCCCCTGCACGGCGAGCAGCGGATGCTGCAGATCCACAAGCGTGTGGCGGAGAGCATGGGCATGGCTCCCACCAGCATCGTGGTGGCCGACAACGGCAGCGTCATCGAGCTGACCACCAAGCACATCAAGTGCGAGACCACCGTGCCCGCCGGCGAGGTGTTCGTGGACGGCGGCGGCGTGGGCGAAGTGGGCGCGGTGGTGCTGAACGACCGGAAGCTGCTGGCGGAGGACGGCATGGTGGTCATCGTGCTGCCCATGTCCAGCCACGACCACCAGCTGCTGTGCCCGCCGGAGATCGTCACCCGCGGTTTCGTGTACGTGAAGGAGTCCGAGGAGCTGCTGGAGGATATGCGCCGGGTGGCCACGGAGGCGGTGGATGGAATGTCCGCCAAAAAGCGCCGGGACGAGGGCGACGTATGCCGCACCGTGCGCTCCGCCGTGAGCAGCTATCTCTATAAGCACACCAAGCGCAGCCCCATGATCATCCCCATGGTGACAAAGCTGTAAGAAAACAAGGGCCGCCCAAAAGGGCGGCCCTTGTTTTGTATTCCTCTATGAACAGATCCCCGCACGGGGAGCTCTCATAGCGCTGGATTTAACGCGCTGCGCGCAGGTCGAGGCAGCAAGTTCAAGCCTGCCCGCGGCATTCCAAAAAGAAAACACCATCCTGACGGATGGTGTTTCTTTTTGGAGCGGGCGACGAGGCTCGAACTCGCTACCTCGACCTTGGCAAGGTCGCGCTCTACCAGATGAGCTACGCCCGCAAACGCAAGGTGAATTGTAGCAGAAAACACGCTGCTTGTCAACCCTGCATTTTTATTTTTTGCAAAAACGCTGCCGTCGCGGCACGGGCTACCGCATGAGGATCTCCACCACGCCGGCGTTGGCGGCGTTGGGATAGAAATTCGTCACCCAGCCGCTGCCGCCCATGGCGCTCTGCACCTGGTACACCGTCTGCTGCACCTGATAGGACTGTCCTTCAAAGGCGCTCAGCTGCACCACCAGCTCCGTTTTGCCCGCCTGGGCCGCCTCGGTCAGCAAATCGTGCAGGGCGGAGACATTGGTGGCGTGAACGATGTCGATGAGCTGCTGCTCGGTCTTCTTATAGCCGATGGTCACGGTGATCTCGCTGTAATTCCGGGCGGAATCGTCCACGGTGTACTGGATATAGGACACCGCATAGGAGCCCATGGGCGTGTCCTTCTCCACCTCGCGGCAGGCCTTTTCCGCCGCGTCGCCGGCATCCAGCCCCTCCTGGGCGTAATAGAGCCAGATGGTCCCCTCCTCCGCGTGGTTGCCCACGAAGATGAGGATATTGTTCACCAGATCCTGATAGGTATCTGCCCGCAGCACGTCCCGGCCCTCGCCCTCATAATAGGTAGGGCTGTGATCCTTGACCTCGTACCACTCCCGATTCAGCAGGCTGCCGCAGCCAGTCAGCGACGCCGCCAGCAGCGCGCACAGCAGCGCCGCGCACCATCTCTTTACCATGTCCGCGCCCTCCATTCCATCTTGTTACAGCAGCTCCAGCTGCTTCTCCTCGCTGTCCTCCGGCTTCAGGAGCGCACCCGCCGCGGGGATGGTCCGCGTCCGGTAGCGGGCACCGTTGACGATGCCGCATTCCGCCGCGGGAAGCACCTTTTCCAGCCGGTACTTGGGCTTGATGCTCATTACCTGCACGCCCTGGGTAGAACGGGTGGTCTTGGGCGAGAGCAGCGCCGTGTGCACCAGCAGAGCCCGGGGCTCGTTGGTCTCCAGCGCCAGCTCCGTATCCTCCGTCAGGTGTACGGCGCACACCAACGGGAACTTGTCGCAGTAGGCGCCGGTGAGCTTCCGCCGATTGGACACCGTGGCGTAGGCGCTCAGCGCCACACGGGCGGCACGGCCGTTCTCAAAGAAAAACACCACGCTGCCGCTGTAATCGCCCGGCAGGCACAGCCAGATCACATTCTCGCCGGCGTCCATGCCCAGCTTGGCGGGCAGGTAGTCGCCCAGGGCGGAGGCCTTCGTCTCCCCGAACTCGCTGGCGCGGCTCTTGTACACCTGGCACTTATCCGTGAACAGCAGCAGCTCCGTGCTGTTGGCGGCCTCGAAGTACTGCCGCAGGCTGTCGCCCTCCTTGAACTTCTGCTCGCCGGACATCCGCAGGGACTGGGGCGTGATCTTCTTGAAATAGCCCTCCCGGCTCAGGAACAGGTGGACGGGGTAGTCCTCCGCAGGCTCCTCCTCCGGCTCCTCCGGCATCTCGTGACTGTATACGATCTCCGTCCGCCGGGGCACGGCGTACTTCTTCTTCACGTCCTCCAGCTCGTTGATGATGATCTTGCGGATGCGGCCCGGCTTGGCCAGAGTATCCTCCAGGTCCTCGATCTCGTCCTGAAGGGCGCTGGTCTCCGCCACCCGCTTGAGGATGTACTCCTTGTTGATGTTCCGCAGCTTGATCTCCGCCACGTACTCCGCCTGGATCTGGTCGATGCCGAAGCCGATCATCAGGTTGGGGATGACCTCGGCTTCCTCCTCCGTCTCACGGATGATCCGGATGGCCCGGTCGATATCCAGCAGGATGCGCTTCAGGCCCTGCAAAAGGTGAAGCTTTTCCTTTTTCTTATTCAGGATGAAGTACACCCGCCGCTTGACGCAGTCGGTGCGCCAGGCGGTCCACTCCTCCAGGATTCCGCCCACGCCCAGCACGCGGGGCATACCGGCGATGAGGATGTTGAAGTTGCAGCTGACGGTATCCTGCAGAGGCGTCAGCCGGTACAGCTTGGCCATAAGCTTGTCCGGGTCCACGCCACGCTTCAGGTCGATGGCCAGCTTCAGGCCGCTGAGGTCCGTCTCGTCGCGCATATCGGCGATCTCCTTGACCTTGCCGGCCTTCACCAGCTCCGCCACCTTGTCCAGAATGGCCTCGATGGTGGTGGAGTAGGGGATCTCGTACACCTCGACGACGTTTTCCTTCTTATCGTACCGCCATCGGGCGCGGACCTTCAGGCCACCGCGGCCGGTGCTGTAAATGGCCCGCAGATCGTCGCCGTCACAGATGATCTGGCCGCCGGTGGGAAAGTCCGGCGCCAGCAGCGTGGAGGCGATATCGTGGGCGGGGTTTTTCAGATAGGCGATGGTGGTATCGCACACCTCACCCAGATTAAAGCCGCAGATCTGGCTGGCCATGCCCACGGCGATGCCCTGGTTGGCGGACACCAGCACATTGGGATAGGTGGTGGGCAGCAGCGCCGGCTCCTTGGTGGTGTTGTCGTAGTTGTCCACAAAGTCCACGGCATCGCAGTCCAGATCGCGGAACAGCTCGGCGCAGATGGGGGCCAGCTTGGCCTCGGTGTACCGGCTGGCGGCATAGGCCATGTCCCGGGAGTACACCTTGCCGAAGTTGCCCTTGCTGTCCACAAAGGGGTGCAGCAGGGACTCGTTGCCCTTGGCCAGGCGGACCATGGTCTCGTAGATGGCCTGGTCGCCGTGGGGGTTCAGGCGCATGGTCTGGCCCACGATATTGGCGCTCTTGGTGCGGCTGCCGGTCAGCAGGCCCATTTTGTACATGGTGTACAGCAGCTTTCGGTGGGAGGGCTTGAAGCCGTCGATCTCCGGGATGGCGCGGCTGACAATGACCGACATGGCGTAGGGCATATAGTTCTCGTCCAGCGTCCGGGTGATGGGCTGCTCCACCACCGTGCCCCGCAGGCCCATCACATTGGGGTCCGCCGGCCGGTGGACGGTTTTCGGTTCTGTTTTCTTTTTTGCCATGGGGCAAATTCCTTTCGTTCAAGCGGTCATTTGGCAAATTCAGCTCACGTCGATCATATCCAGGTACAGGTGGCCGTTTTCGGCGATATAGTCCTTCCGCCCGGCCAGGTTGTCCCCCAGCAGCAGGTCGAACACCCGGGCGGTCTCCTCCGCCTCGTCGGGCAGCACACGCACCAGCCGCCGGGTCTCCGGGTTCATGGTGGTCAGCCACATCATCTCC
>OHWR01000583.1_pt1 | contig 17116 bp, 8 predicted proteins | sample 1579771 | NCBI WGS metagenome assembly OHWR01 (sample SAMEA3882542, study PRJEB24775) | human gut metagenome | biome: human-associated habitat; feature: intestine environment; material: feces | place: Netherlands | collected 2009/2010 | reverse complement strand
CAGGACTTGACATGATATGGTTTTTTGTGCATCAAACCATTAATTGCAGATAGCCTATATTTTATTTTGCTATGCCTGAATTGTATTCCTTCGCCCGTTCCTGCAAAAATTCCGCAAACAAGCTGACGGGACGCGGCTGCTGCTGATTCTTCTTCCAGGCGATGACACTGCCGACAATCAGTTCCGGTTCCAGCGGGATGGCCCGCAGATCCGGTGGAAAATCGGCGTCAAGGGGCGTGATGCCCTTCCCGATGCCGGCCCGCACCATGGCAATCGTGTTGTACAGGGACAGGTTGATGGTGGCAGGCAGTTTGAGCGTTCCATACACCGGGCCGAACCAGTTTTCAAAGACATTGCGCACGGACAGGCGCTTGGGCAGGATGATGTCCACTCCCTCCAGGTCTTCCGGCGTCACGAACTTTTTGTCCGCCATGGGGTCGTCCTTGCGCACCAGGAGCCGGTACTGTTCCTTGTGGGGCATGCGGACGAAATTGTATTTGCTGATGTCGACCGGTTCCAGAAGGAGCCCGAAATCGAGCAGGCCCCGGTCCATGCGGGCCGAAACGTCGTCGGCAATGGCCGAGTAGATTTCAAAGGACACGCGGGGATATTTTTTCTGGAAATCCTTCATTGTTTCAGCCAGGCAGCTGATACTCTTCGTTTCGCCGCAGCCGATGGCGATGGTCCCCGTCACGACCTGGTCCATGTGGGTCAGCTCCTCTTCCGCCTTGTCCGTCAGTTCCAGGATTTCGCGGGCCCGGCGACGCAGCAGCTGCCCTTCCTCGGTCAGCGTGATGCGGTGGTTTCCCCGGCGGAACAACGTCACGCCCAGTTCATCTTCCAGCTGTGCCAGCTGGCGGGACAGCGTGGGCTGCGTGACATGCAGGATTTCCGCGGCATGGGTGATGTTCTCTTCCATGGCGACGGTCAGAAAATAACGCAATACCCTTAATTCCATGATCTGCCAATCCTTTCCGAAAGACGCGTCCGGCCCTTCTTCCCGCTTCCTGACACCGGTAAGAAGTCCGTGCGGACAGGGCCGGAAAAAAATACGTTTTTTCCGGTTTTCCGTTACGTTAATCATAACAGAAAATCAGTTATGCCGCCAGAGCATTATAAAAATTTATGTCAGTACGCAAAAAGGCCGTACCCATCGGGGTACGGCCTTGCTCATTACCAACTTAAAACTGGCGGAGCGGGTGGGATTCGAACCCACGTGCCGCAGAACGGCTAACGGATTTCGAGTCCGCCTCGTTATGACCACTTCGATACCGCTCCGTGTGTGTACGGTGACCATACACAACAAGCATTATACCACAGGGGCCGCGATTTGGCTATCTTTTTTTATCCGCTCCCGGCGGCTCATTTGGTTTCCGCGCTGGCGGCGATATTCATCACGTCGGCCGCGCTGGCACCGCCCTGTTTCTTTTCGATGACCTGCATCAGGTCGTCGTCATGGTGGTATCCCATATGGCTCTTGTTGTCAAAAATCATGGTCGCGCCGTTTGCCCGCGTGAACGGTTCCCAGTGCGGCACGCCCTTGCCGTTCGGATTGCCGGTCTTCGCGAAATTTGTCCAGGCACGGGCCATGACATCCGCCAGGGCATGGGCTTCTTTGCCGCCGCCCGTCACGGTTTCTTCGGCTTCGATGTTATGGAACACGAAGGGGATTTCCGCCGTGTGGTAGGACATGGCGAACCCGCCCATGACCGGCGTGTCCCAGGCGAACACGTAATTGTAGACCGGCGCGCCATTCTGATCCGCCTTCAAGCGGGCGGTCTTCAGGGCCGGTTTGCGCAGGAAGGTGTCCGTATACACCGCATCGGCCGGATTCCGGTCCGGATAGGCTTTCCGGAAGGCCGCCACCACCGCGTCTTTCTTGTCGCCGAAGCGTTTCTGCAGTTCCGCATCCCGCTCCGCCGCGCTCCACGTGCGCTGGTTGTGCGCCGCGTAGTGGACGGGGTCTGTCATTTCCGGTACGGTCTCCCATTCCGTGAGGTTGGAGCCGATGAGCAGCGGAATGTCCTTGGCCATAGCAGGGTATGTTTCCCCGACGGGCTCCTGCGGAATGTAGCTGCCGTCCGTCGTCGGGGCCCAGGACAGGCCGTAGCGGCCGGAGCCCATGACTTCGGGGATTTTCAGTTCGTCCGCCACCTGCTGCAGAGCTTTGTCGCTGGCTGTGCGCAGCTGTTCGTAGGGCACTTTCTGCAGGGCCGCCACGTCGCCGTCCCGAAGGCCCAGGTTGGCGAAGGTGTGCCGGGCGATACGGTGTCCCACCTCGGGTTTGAACAAGGTCATGCCCATGCCTTCGACGGCACCGCTCTGGACGATGCCTTTCTGGAACAGGCCCTTGGCGGCCGGAGCCGCCATCACGGTCAGCACCTTGGCACCGCCGCCGGACTGGCCGAAAATCGTCACATTAGACGGGTCGCCGCCGAACTGCCCGATGTTGTCATGCACCCACTGCAGTGCGGCGACAAGGTCCATGACGCCAACGTTGGCAGAGTCCTTGTACTGCGGTCCGTAAGCCGACAGGTCCAGATGGCCGAGCACGTTCAGGCGGTGGTTGACGCTCACGACGACGACATCGCCAAACTCCGCCAGGCGCCGGCCGTCGTAGGCGGCCAGGTCAACGGAGGAACCCATCGAGAAACCGCCGCCGTGGAACCAGACCATGACGGCTTTCCGGTTGGACGCCGAAGCATCCTTCGGGCTCCAGACATTCAGGTTCAGGCTGCCGTTTTCTCTGGAAACAGCAGGCAGGCGGGGCCAGAAGAAGGTCGAAGGCGCCGGGAAATTGCCCTGCGGCACGACCGGCCCGTAATCGACAGCCAGCCGTGTTCCCTGCCAGGCCGGCACGGCGCGGGGCGGCATAAACCGTTCCGCCGTGGCGTACGGAATGCCCTTGTAGACCCGCACGCCGCGGTCCACGTACCCCTGCACACTGCCGCCTGCCGTTTCGGTCACGGCCACGCCCGGTCCCGCCTGGATCGGGTCAGCGGCCGCATGGGCAGCCGGCATTGCGTGAAACAGGCCGGCAGAACCCAGCAGGGCTGCCAGTACCCACGATGCCACATATTTCTTATAACGCATGCTGTTTCCTCCTCTGCAAACCAACCGCTTCCGGCAACCTCAAAGGCTTTTGGCCAGGGCCGCCGCTTCCTGCCTGTTCGTCGCCATGCCGGCAAATTCCATGCCGTACATGGAGGCAAACCGGTTCATGGTATATTTTCCGTCATCGAGCATCCACTGTTCCGGTGCCGCGCCCTGATAGATGAAATACATCTTTTTGCCGCGCAGCTCACCGGCGTGCACCTGCCCGTAGAAATGGTCCAGCAGGTTCCGCATGAGGCCGCTCATGTTGTGCCAGTAGACCGGCGATCCCATGACGACCACATCGGCCTGGCGCATTTTGTCGATGACGCTGCCGAACTGGTCGTCGTCGAAATGCTGGCCGTATCCGTAGACCTTCGTCGTGCCCAGTTCCACCGTTTCATAAGGATGGCCCTGCAGCAGAACTTTCGCCAGGGCTGCCGTCGTGCCGTTCGGGTTGGGGCTTCCGTTGATAAATACGATGTTCATGATTGTTCCTCCCGTCTATTTCCTTATTCCGTTTTGCGTACCGGCGAACCGCCGAAGACGGCGGACATGGGCAGCGCGTCCAGCGCCTTGTCGATGCCGGCCACTTCTTCCGGTGTCAGCAGCACATCGGCAGCCCCGCCGTTTTCCAGGACCCGCGCCAGTTTCGTGCTGCCCGGAATCGGCACAATGTACGGTTTCTTGCAGATCATCCAGGCCAGGGACAGCTGGGCGTCCGTAATGCCTTTGGCAGCCGCCGTGTCCTGCAGGTACTGCAGCAGACGGCGGTTTTCCGCTTCGCTCTCCGCCGTGAACTGCGGCATATAGGCCCGGTAATCCCCCGGTCCGAACTGATGGACCTTGGCGTATTTGCCGGTCAGGAACCCGTTAGCCATGGGCGAGAACGGAACCAGCCCGATGTGCAGTTCTTCCAGGACCGGAAAGAGTTTTTCCGTGTCGCGGTACATCATGGAGTAGCGGTTCTGGACCGCCGTCACGTGGCATACCTTGTCGGCGCGGCGGATGATGTCTTCGCCGACGGCGGACAGGCCCCAGTGCCGGATCTTGCCCTCGCGGATCAGGTCCGCCATGACGCCGGCCACTTCTTCCACGGGGACATCGGGGTCCTGCCGGTGCTGGTAATACAGGTCGATATAGTCCGTGCCGAGCCGTTCCAGGGAGCCGTCCACGGCGCGGCGGATGGTTTCGGGCCGCGAATCGGGAATCACCGTATGGGGTGCCGATGCACCGGCCTTGCCGAAGGAAATGCCGAACTTGGTCGCAATCACCACCTGATGGCGGTACGGTTTCAGGGCCCGGCCGACCAGTCTTTCATTGGCATGGGGGTCCTGGTCCGTGCCATAGGACTCCGCCGTGTCGAACAACGTGTAGCCCGCATCCACGGCCTTGGCAATCAGGTCAGTCATCTCCCCTTCGTCGGCGGGAGCGCCGTAGGCGTGGCTCATACCCATGCAGCCGAGGCCGACGGCGGAAACTTTCAGGTCTTCTCCTAACATTCTGTAACGCATGATTTCGCTCCTTTGCTATTCCTTATCCCGTGCTGCTGTGTCTTCCTTTGCATTTTCAGTATAGCAGCCGGTCGCTGTTTACATTCTTATCATACAATCCAGAGCGTGATTTGTACAATATCAGTCCCGAATATCACTATACGTTAAATGAATAGCAATTCTCCTGCGCTCCCCATATACAAAAAGCGCCGGCCCGCACCTTTCCGAAGAAAGGGCCGGGGCCGGCGCCAGAGCGCTGTGTTTTGTTTTTTAGTCTTCCCTGCGCTGGGCGAAAAAGTCCTGCATCAGGGCACGGCACTGTTCTTCACAGATGCCGCCGATGACGACGGGCCGATGGTTCAGGGAAGGATGCGAGAGCACGTTGAAGAGGGATTCCACGGCGCCGGCCCGGTTATCCCGGCAGCCGAAGACGACCGTGTCGATGCGGCTGTTCCAGATGGCGCCGGCGCACATGGGGCACGGTTCCACCGTCACGTAGAGCGTGCAGCCCGACAGGCGCCAGTTGTGCAGTTTCCGGCAGGCTTCCCGGATGGCGATCACCTCGGCGTGGGCCGTGGCGTCCAGCCAGTGTTCCCGCATATTGTGGCCACGGGCAATCACTTCGCCGCCGCGCACGATGACGGCACCCACGGGGACTTCCCCCGCCCGGGCCGCCTGCGCCGCCTCGTCCAGGGCCATTGCCATGAATTCGGGCCGTACTTCGTCCTGCATGATCCGTCCCTCCCGGCGGCTTGTCCGCTCATTCCTCTTCCTGTTCGTCCTGCTCTTCCAGCAGTTCTTCCCACTGCTGCATATACTTGTCCAGTTTCTGCGACGTCTCTTCCCGTTCCGCCGCCAGGGACCGGCTCAAATCCAGGTCCATCTGGTTTTCGGGAATGGAGATCTGCTTGTCGATGTAGCTCAGCATGGCATCCTGCTCGCGGATGTGCATTTCCACCTCGTCCAGGCGCTTCTGCAGTTCCGCCGGGCTCAGATGGCGCTTCTTCTTTTTCGCTTCCGCTGCCGCCGCTTCCCGCTTCGCCGCTCCCTCGGCCCACTCCAGGGCCTTCTGCGCTTTGGCGTCCGCTTCGGCGCGGGCCTTCTCCGCCTTCGCTTCCCGGGCTGCCTCCCGTTTGGCCTCTTCGGCCCGTTCGGCCTCTGTCAGCTGCCTGCGGCGCGCCTTCTCCGCCAGGTAATACTCGTAGTTGCCCTTGTAATCCTGGATTTCGCAATCCTCGATTTCCCAGATGCGGTCCACGATTTCGTTGATGAAATAGCGGTCATGGCTGACGACGAGCACCGTGCCGTCGAAAACCTCCAGGGCCGCTTCCACCGTCTCCTGGGCCAGAATGTCCAGATGGTTCGTCGGTTCGTCGAGAATCAGGAAATTGGCGCCGTCCATGACGAGCTTGAGCAGCACAAGGCGCGCCTTCTGCCCGCCCGACAGCGTGCCGATCTCTTTGTAGACATCGTCGCCGTGGAACATCATGCCCCCTAAGAGGGACCGTGTCTGTTCGTCCGTCAACCCGTACTCGGTCAGGAAATTATCGAAGATGGTCTGGTTGGGGTCCAGCCGTTCGTAACTCTGGGAGAAATAGCCGATCTGGACGCGGTTGCCAATCTTCGCTTCCCCGCCCAGGGCCTTCACTTCGCCCAGGATGGTGCGCAGCAGCGTCGTCTTGCCGCTGCCGTTGGGCCCGATGAGGCCGACCTTCTGGCCCCGGCGCAGCACCAGGCTCGTGTCCTTGATGAGCACCTTGTCCCCGTAGCCCGCGCGCAGGCGGTCCAGGACGAGGACGCGTTCGGCGCACTCCGTGGCCTTCGGCAGCCGCAGGGTGAAGGTTTCATTTTCCACCGGTTTTTCCAGGCGTTCCAGCCGGTCCAGGCGCGACTGGCGGCCGCGGGCCATCTTACTCTTGATGCCCGCCTTGAAGCGGCGGATATAGGCTTCCTGCTCGGCGATATAGTCCTGCTGGGCCTCATAGGCCGCCTTTTCGGTCTTGACCTGGATTTCCTTTTCCACCAGGTACTTGGAATAGTTGCCCGGGAAGGACTGCAGGCGGCCGCCCTCCATTTCGAGGATGCGCGTCGCCACATGGTCCAGGAAGGCGCGGTCGTGGCTGACCACGAGCAGGCCGCCGCGGAAATCGTGCAGGTACTGCTCCAGCCATTCCATCATGCGGATGTCCAGATGGTTCGTCGGTTCGTCGAGGATGAAGAAGTCCGGCGAGCTCACGAGGGCCGCTGCCAGCATGAGGCGCGTCTTCTGCCCGCCGGACAGGCTTTCCGACGGCTGCCGCCACATGGATTCCGGAAAGGCCAGGCCGAAAAGGACCTTTTTCAGGTTCGTCTCGTAGTTGTAGCCGTCCAGGTATTCGTAGCGCTGTGTGGCCCGGGCGTAAGCGTCGAGTACCTCCTGGTCCCCCGACGCGGAGGCCTTTTCCAGTTCCGCCAGCCTGGCCCGCAGCTGCAGGATCTCCGGGTTGGCCTGGAACATGAAGTCCCACACGGACTCCGGCCCGAAGCGGTCGAAGCCCTGTTCCACGTACCCGGCCTGCAGCCCCGCCTCAAAGGCGATGGTGCCGCTGTCGGCGTAATCCGGGTCCAGCAGGCATTTGAGCAGCGTCGTCTTGCCGCTGCCATTGACGCCCACCAGGCCGATATGTTCGCCTTTGGCCACGGTGAAACTGACATCTTTGAAGATTTCGTGCGTGCCGAAGGCTTTTGCTAAGTTCGTTACCGTTAATTGCATGAATCCGAGTTCCTAACACTGAGAATCAGGGTACCGCGTACCCCTTGTTTATTTGGCGTATCCGTAGGGATGGCCCTGGTGCCATTTCCAGGCGCTGGCGATGATCTCTTCCGTCGAGCTGTGCTCCGGCTTCCAGCCCAGCACCTTGCGGATCTTTTCCGACGAGGCGATGAGGACGGCCGGGTCGCCCGCGCGCCGTGCCTCTTCCGTCACGGTGAAGTCCGTGCCCGTCACCTTTTTGGCCATACCGATGATCTCCCGCACGGAGAACCCCTTCTCGCTGCCCAGGTTGAAGGCGCCGCTCTCTCCGCCCTTCAGCAGGTGCCGCATGGCCAGAATATGGGCCTGGGCCAGGTCCAGCACATGGATGTAGTCGCGCAGGCACGTGCCGTCCGGCGTCGGATAGTCCGTCCCGAAAATGGAGATGTGGTCGCGCACGCCCTGGGCGGTCTTCAAAATCAGGGGAATCAGGTGCGATTCCGGGTTGTGGTCTTCGCCGATGGTACCGTCCAGCGCCGCGCCCGCCGCGTTAAAGTACCGCAGGGCCACGTACTTCATGTCGTACGCCATGGTGAAGTCCTTCATCATGGTCTCGATCATCAGCTTCGTGCGGCCGTACACATTCGTCGGCACCGTCGGGAAATCTTCCTCAATCGGCGTCTTGGCCGGTTCGCCGTATACCGCCGCCGTGGACGAGAACACGATATTGTCCACGCCCGCCTCGTGCATGGCGATAAGCAGGTGCAGCGTGCCTTCCACGTTGTTGTAATAGTATTTCGCCGGATCCTGCATGGATTCGCCTACCAGGCTCGACGCGGCGAAATGGATGACGCCGTCGATTTCGTAATCCGCAAGGATATGCTTCAGGAACGGCACATCGTGGATGTCGCCCGTAATGAGCTGCACGCTGTCCGGCACCGCTTCCTCGTGGCCCGTCGACAGGTTGTCGAACACAATCGGCTTCAGATCCTTCGTCTGCTGCAGGGCCCGCACCGTATGGGACCCGATGTAGCCCGCACCGCCGGTTACCAAAATATTCATAAGATGGATTCCTCCCTTTGTTCCGCAAAATTTCCCCCGCAGCGGCAAAAAAAGACCGGCTGCAGGTATAACTCTACTTATTATACCAATTACAGCCGGTTTCGCAAATTATTCCATCACAATCCCGCTGCGGACCCGGAGCCGGTCACGCTCCGGGCCACGCGGGAAAGGGGATACCTGGGGTTCGTCGAATTACTGTGCAACCGTTACAACGTCCTGCTTGTCGTGCTTCGCCAGGCGGACACGTTCGATGGTCGGGTTGCCGTTCTTGTCCTTGGCTACCGTATCGACCGTGAAGCGTTCCAGTTCCGGACTGAATTCCGCCAGCATCTTATCCGACAGTACGCCGCCCTTCAGCATAGCCCGGTACAGCAGGGTTGCGAATTCGTAACGCGTCATCGGACGGTCGCCGCCGAAATTGCCGTCGGGGTAACCCACGATGAGGCCGTTGCCGGCCATGACGGCCACTTCCTGGTAGGCCCAGTGGTTCTGCGGCACATCCGGGAAGAGCTGCAGTTTCGACTTGTCGATGTTCTTATGGAATGCCGTGTCGGCCAGGGCCGATTTGAGGGATTCCAGTTCACGGCGCAGGTCCTTGATTTCCTTCGCCATGGCCACTTTCGTCGTGGATACGTGGTTATGGCCGTCCAGCTTGAAGGTGACGCCGGCATTGACCATGTTTTCGCCGCCGCCCATGCTGCCGCCGATGCTGAACAGGGTGTCCTCGTTCGGACGGTAGAAGGCGCCGACAGCCACGGCGTCCGCGCCGCGGTACGTGCCGTAACCGGCCGAGAAGTCCAGCTTGCTGTCCGGGTCGAAGTCCAGCGGATGCAGGGCTGCCAACGCGGCTGCGCCGGCGCCGACGTGGTCGACGCGGTCGCCCAGACGGGTCACGGCATTACCGATGTTATTGACCGCCTGGTTGGTCTGGTACAGCTGGCTGCCGTTGACGGCATCCGTCGAAGTCGGACTGATATCGCCCTTATGGACGTTCACGATCTTGTTGCCGCCGACATCGACCTTGTCCCCGCTGATGGTTACATGCTTGCTGTTATCGACGGTGCTGTTAAAGGTGATGCTGTTCACGCCGGTGATATCCTTCGACAGCTTAATGGCCATGCCGTTTTCGCCGTCCTTGACGACGCCGATATTGTTATCGGAAAGTTTCGTGGCATCGGCACCGCCCTTCAGGTTCAGGGTCTCACCGAGGCCGACGCTGACATCCTGACCATCGTCGCCTTGGAACTTACGGCCGCCGGAAATTCTGTCATCAACATCTTTCAGTTGATCTTCCGTAGCCGCTCTGCCGCTGACAATGTGATTCTTGTCCCAGCTCTTGTTTTCCAGGCCGGTCAGGTACTTGCCGGTTGCGGCGTTCGGTTCTGCAGAATCACGGTTCGTGATTTCCTGACGTCCCAGCTTGACATTGCCGCCAATCTCCACGAGGCCATTGCCGTTATCGCCGATTTCCAGCTTGCCGCTCTTACCGTCGACAGCGACCTTGTTGTCACCGCTGCCGGCACGGATGGAAGCATCATTGCCGCTGATTTCGACCTGCTTGGAGGCATCGCCGTTACCCGGCGTACCATTGCCATCGCCCATGATGATATGGTCATTCAGGTTGACCTTATTATCCGTATCGACGGTGATGTTCTTACCGCTCTTGGCTTTGACGCCCTCGGCCGCGCTGTTGGCAATCGCCTTGACGTCGCCGATGTTGGCACCGTTGGTGTCCACATCGTAGACCGGCTTGCCGTCCGTAGTATAGCTGCTGGCACCGCTGGCCATGTTGGTAATCTGATGGTTTGTCGTACCATCGCCGAGGCTCAGGCCATCGCCGCCGAGCTTGATGCCCGTGTTTTCGCCGATGGTCACGGAATCTACGTTGATATCCCGTTTCAGGGCCACTTCGATGGCGCCGCCGTCAACCTTCGTTTCGATGTTCGTGCCATCGCCCTTCACCGTAACGGTCTGGCCAAGGTCTTTCATGACCGTGTTGTTGTCTTCTGCCTTGAGGCCGAAGCCGCCGCCCTGGTCGACGTTGGTAATGGAATCCTGGACGATCTTCAGCTGATCTTCCGTAGCGCCGCGGCCGCTGACGATGCCGTTTTCTGCCGGGTTCCAGGTCTTGTTGTCAAGGCCCGTGATATAGTTTCCGGCTTCGCTGCCGCCCTTGGTGTTCTGTACGGTCTGGTTGGCAATATAGATGCCGCCCGTCCAGCTGCCATCGGTGCTCTTCGAACCGCCAATGCGGACGGAGTCAAGGCCCTTGAGGTCTTTTGCCAGACGGATTTTCAGCGTATCCGTACCGTCGGCAACCACGCCGATGTTGTCGGCTTCACTCAGTTCCGACTCATCGGAAACGCCGCCCTTGATGTTGACCTTTTCATTCAGGTAGCGTTTCACGTCCGTACCGGCATCGCCGCCGTAGACCTGGCCGTCATCCATGGTGGCCACTTCGTGATGCTTGCCGTCCTGATCCGTATAGTGCAGGCGGGTGGCGGCTTCCGTTCCATTCGTCAGGGTTACGTTCTTGTCCGGATTCAGCGTGACTGGTCCGTAATGGGTGGTGATGTCACTGTAGGCATCCAGACCATCCGTCCCGTTTTCGCCGTCTTTGCCCTTCAGGCCGATATGGCCTTCATTGCCATCCTTGCCATCGATAGCGACCGCATCCTTGCCAGGCTGGCCGTCCTTACCGGCTACGCCGATATGGCCGTCCTTCCCGTCCTTGCCGCCGATGGTGATGGAATCACTGAGCTTCAGGTCGTAGGTGTTGGCACCGGTCGTGCTGTCCGTCGTCACTTTGAGCTGCAGGTTGCTGCCCGTATACTCTGTCGTGCCGGCTTCCGTGCCGCCTTCGACGGTCACTTTCGTATGGGCGCCTGCCGCGGTATCGGCAACGGCTTTCAGCTGGTCTTCCGTGGCGGCCCGTCCCGATACATAGCCATTGGTTTCCGGATTCCAGGTCTTGTTGTCAAGGCCGGTCAGGTAATGGCCCGTTTCGGATTCATCTTTCGAGTTCTTGATTTCCTGTTTGGACAGGTTGATGGTGCCAATCGTCACGGACCCGTTTTCCGTCAGGTCGATATCCTGGGCGAGCTGGACTTTCAGCTTGCCGTCCACATTGTTGACGCCGATGTTGTTATCCGTCAGGTTGTCCGCGTTCGCTCCGCCGATGATGTCGAGCTGCTCGTTCAGGTACTTCTTGATGACTTTCGACGTATCGGACTGTCCGTCGTCGCCGGCATATTTCTGGCCGTCGTCCATGGTCGCTACCTGATGTTCTCCCTTTTCATCTTCGTAGATGATGCGGGTCAGTTTTTCCACGGACTGGCCGCTCTGGGTTACGGTCAGGTTCTTTTCCGGATTCAGGCTCGGGTCGCCGATGCCCGGACGCAGGGTCAGTTCAGCACTCTTGCCGTCGATACCGTCTTTGCCGGCAGGTCCCGTCATGCCGATGCTGCCGTCCTTGCCGTGGATGACGACGGCGGAGCCATCTTTACCATTGACGCCGATAGTGCCGTCCTTGCCCGGTACGCCCGGTTCCCCTTTTTCACCCACCGTGACGCTGTCCCCGGTAATATCCTTATCCATGAGGACGTTGATGGTGGTATTGCCGTCCGTATCCTGGGAGATGACCGTCTTCAGGTTCTTGCCGCTGTACTGGTCATCGTCCTTGGTGCCGCCGCCCAGTACGTTCACCGTAGTGTTCAGCAGGTTCGAAGCCGGATTCGGCGTACCGCTGTTGGCGCCGAATTTGAGGCCGTCGTCCATGGTGGCGACTTCGTGTTCCTTGTTGTCCTGATCCACATAGTGGATACGGGTTGCAGCCACCGTACCGTTGTTCAGGGTCACGTTCTTATTCGGATTCAGCGTAGCCGGGCCGTAATGGGTGGTGATGTCACTATAGGCATCCTTCCCGTCGGCACCGTTCTCGCCGTCCTTGCCATGGATCCCGATATGGCCTTCATGGCCGTCCTTACCGTCGATGGCGACCGCATCCTTGCCGTCCTGGCCATCCTTGCCATCCGACCCGTTGACGCCGATATGGCCGTCCTGGCCATCCTTGCCGTTGATGGTGATGTTGTCCTTCAGGTTATACTGGACTTCTACGCCCGTGTTGTCCGTCTTCTTCTTGATGGTCGCGGTCAGGTTGCTGCTGTCCTTGAAGTCCACGATCTTGCCATCGGAAATTTCAACTTCGCTGGAAGCATTGCTGTTCCCCTGGACCTTGAAGGAATTCATCCCGCCCAGGCCGGTCAGGTCTGCACTGACCGTATAGGTAGCCGCTCCGTCCGCATCCGTGCCCGGCGTTACCGTTACATGGTTACCTGCCAATACTTTCGTATGATGCGAATCCACGGCTTTCAGCTGGTCTTCCGTTGCTGCCCGGCCGGAAGCAATGCTGTCCTTGTTCCAGGCCGTGTTATCCAGGCCCGTCAGGTAATGGCCGTCCGCCGTATTGGCGCCGCCGCCGGCCTGCTTGGCCAGCTTGATATTGCCAATGGTCAGCGAACCCGTACCTGTCAGATCCACGTCCTTGTTCAGCTGGATCTTCAGCTTGCCGTCCACATTGTTGACGCCGATATTGCCGTCCGTCAGGGTACCCGTCGCACCGCCGATGATTTCGAGCTGTTCGCCCAATTTCTTGGAAATCACGGTGCTGTCGTCCCCTTTGAACTTCAGACCGTCATTCTTCGTGGCAATGCCGGAAAGCGTTACCGTTTCCGTACTGCCGGCCTTGTTGGAGACCGTCAGGTCAATCGTGCCGTCGTCGCTGACCGTATATTTCCCGTCCGTCGTATTCGGATTCTTCACCAAACGGTAATCCTGGTTCAGGACATTGGTCAGATCCACAGAGAATGTCTGGGAATCATTGCGCGTCATGGTGATCGTCTTGCCGTCATTGCTTACGGAAGCGCTCGTCACATAGTAATCGTGCAGTCCCGTTACGGAAGCAGCCGTACCGTTTGCAACCGTCAGGGAAGCAGATCCGGTCCCGTTGTCCTGGTACGTGGCCGTACCGCCGGTCACGTATTTGTCGCTGTCGGCCACTGCCTTCAGCTGATCTTCCGTCGCCGCCCGGCCGGATGCAATGCTGTCCTTGTTCCAGGCCGTGTTGTCGAGGCCGGTCAGATAATGGCCGTCCGCCGTATTGGCGCCGCCGCCGGCCTGCTTGGCCAGCTTCATCGTGCCGATGGTGACAGAACCAGCGTCCGTCAAATTCACGTCCTTGTTCAGCTGGACTTTCAGCTTGCCGTCCACATTGTTGACGCCGATATTGCCGTCCGTCAGGGTACCCGTAGCGCCACCCACGATGTCGAGCTGTTCGTTCAGGTACTTCTTGATGACCTTCGTCGAATCGGTCTGGCCATCATCACCGGCATAAACCTGGCCGTCGTCCATGGTGGCGACTTCATGGCCCTTGCCGTCCTGGTCGGTGTAATACAGACGGGTTGCCATGACATTGCCGTTACTGAATGTCACGTTCTTGTCAGGGTTCAGGGTCTTCGGGCCGAAGTGCGTGATGATATCGGCCGTGGCATCCTTGCCGTCCTGACCGTCCACGCCGTCCTTGCCATGGAGACCGATGTGGCCTTCATGACCATCCTTGCCGTCGATGGCGACCGCGTCCTTGCCGTCCTGGCCATCCTTGCCATCCTGGCCGTTGACGCCGATATGGCCGTCGGCACCATCCTTGCCGTTGATGGTGATGTTGTTCTTCAGGTCATACGTTACGTTGGCACCCGTGCCGTCTGGTTTAGCGACTACGGTAGCTTCCAGGTTTTCGCTGTCCTTGAAATCAACGACTTTGCCGTCGGAAATCGTCACTTCGTGCGCGGCGTCGCCGTTCTCCTGGACCTTGAAACCGCTCATGCCGCCGAGGCCCGTCAGGTCCGCATTGACCGTATAGGTAGGTGCACCCGTAGTTGCATCGGTGCCCGGAGTCACTGTTACATGGCTTCCTGCCAATACTTTCGTATGATGCGAATCTACTTCTTTCAACTGGTCTTCCGTAGCGGCCCGGCCGGAAGCAATATTATCCTTGTTCCAGAGTTTATTGTCCAGGCCCGTCAGGTAATGGCCGTCCGCCGTATTGGCACCGCCGCCGGCCTGCTTGGCCAGTTTGATATTGCCAATGGTCAGCGAACCGGTACCTGTCAGGTCCACGTCCTTGTTCAGCTGGATCTTCAGCGCGCCGTCATGGCTGTTGACGCCGATATTGCCGTCCGTCAGGGTACCCGTGGCACCGCCCGTGATTTCCAGCGTTTCTCCGAGTTTCTTGGAAATGACCGTGGTATCGTCGCCCTTGAACTTCAGGCCGTCATTCTTCGTGGCAATACCGGAAAGCGTTACCTGTTCGCTCTGTCCGGCCGCATTGGCAACAGTCAGGTTCATCGTGCCGTCATCGCTCACCGTATAGACGCCGTTTGACCCGGCAGCCGGATTCTTCACCAGACGGTAGTCCTTGTTCAGGACGTTCTGCAGGTTGACCGTAAAGGTCTGCGCATCGTTGCGGGTCATCGTGAGGGTCTTGCCGTCATCGCTGACCGTGGCGCTCGTCACGTAATAATCGTGCAGCCCCGTCACGGAAGCGGCCGTGCCGTTTTCTACCGTCAGGGAACCCGTACCGGTACCATTGTCCGCATACGTAACCGTACCGCCGGTCACATATTTATCGCTGTCGGCCACTGCCTTCAGCTGGTCTTCCGTAGCGGCCCGGCCGGATGCGATATTGCTGCTGTCCCAGTTCTTGTTATCGAGGCCCGTCAAGTAATGCCCTTCGGAATTATTCGCCCCGCCGCCGGCCTGCTTAGCCAGTTTGATATTGCCAATGGTCAGCGAACCGGCACCCGTCAGGTCCACGTCCTTGTTCAGCTGGATCTTCAGTTTGCCGTCCGTCGTCTTGTTGACGCCGATATTGCCGTCCGTCAGCGTACCCGTGGCACCGCCGATGATTTCGAGGGTTTCACCGAGCTTCTTGCTGATGACCTGATTATCGTCACCGGCAAACTTCAGGCCATCATTCTTCGTGGCAATGCCGGACAGAGTTACAGTCTCACTGCTGCCGGCCTTGTTGGAAACCGTCAGGTCAATGGTGCCGTCATCACTGACCGTATATTTACCATCCGTCGTATTCGGATTCTTCACCAGACGATAATCCTGGTTCAGGACGTTCTGCAGGTTCACCGTAAAGGTCTGCGCATCGTTGCGGGTCATCGTGAGGGTCTTGCCGTCATCGCTGACCGTGGCGCTCGTCACATAATAATCGTGCAGCCCCGTCACGGAAGCGGCCGTGCCGTTTGCAACCGTCAGGGAACCCGTACCGGTCCCGTTGTCCGCATACGTAACCGTACCGCCGGTCACAAATTTATCGCTGTCGGCCACTGCCTTCAGCTGATCTTCCGTAGCCGCCCGGCCGGATGCAATGTTGGTGCTATCCCAGTCCTTGTTGTCCAGGCCCGTCAGGTAATGGCCTGTGCCCGTGTTGGCCCCGCCGCCGGCCTGCTTGGCCAGTTTCATTTCACCAATCGTGACAGAACCGTCATCGGTCAGGTTGACATCCTTGTTCAGCTGGATCTTCAGCTTGCCGTCCGACGTGCTGTTGACGCCGATGTTGCCATCCGTCAATGTACCCGTCGCCCCGCCGACGATATCGAGCTGTTCATTCAGTTTCTTATTGATGACCGTCGCATCATCGCCCTTGAACTTCAGGCCGTCGTCCTTGGTAGCCACCTTGTCGGATAATTGCAGGTCATAAATATCCTGTCCGTTGGTGCCAACACTCTTTTTCACCTGCAGTTTATCGCCGGTGTAAGAAGACGTATTTGCCGTTTTGCCACCTTCTACCGTGACTTCTGTATGCTTCAGGTCAACTGATTTCAACTGGGCGACGTTGACAGCATCCGTATCATTCGTACCAGCTGCCACTCCGACGATTTGACGGGAATCATTGCTGCCACTGCTTACGGAAACAGCACCACGGGTTGATTTCCAAGCTGCGCTGCTGCTGGTGGAAGCCGCACCTGTCGTCGGATCATAGCCGGCTACGTCCTTGGCAACGGATGCAATGGAATTATTACCCAGCGCGACACCGCCGTCCGCAGTGATTTTGGACTTGTAACCAACAGCCGTTGCTGCGTCAATAGAACGGGAATCTGAGCCGATTGTCACTTCATCACCGATGGCGATATTTTGACTGCCGTATACTATACCACCATGGGAATCAACGGTGTTGGAATTGCCGACTACCGTATTGCTTGATCCACGGACATGGTTGATGCTGCCCGTAATCGTATTGTTATTGCCCTGGATGATACTGCTTGTCGAACCGCTTGTGGAAGCCGAATCCGAAATCGTATTTCCGGAACCCTGCACAATGTTCTGCTTGCCCGTAATATTCGCATTGTTGCCCTGAATAATGTTATCCGAGCCGGTTACCTTGACGCCGTTACCCTGCGTCACATTGCGATCTCCGGTAATTGCCGTATCGACACCCATAGCAATGGATTTAGCGCCATCCACGCTGGAATAGTTACCGATGGCAAACGAATCTTCCGAATCAGACGTTGTACGCGCCTTCGTCCCCATGGCAATGGAACGTTTGCCCAAACTTTCCGTATTGTCTTCACCATCATAATTGGTGACGGCAGTCGAATACCCGCCAGAATTATTTGTACGGTAAATTGCAAGTTGAATTTGAACAACTATAATCAAGAAACACACTCAATAG
>OHWR01000550.1_pt1 | contig 17918 bp, 17 predicted proteins | sample 1579771 | NCBI WGS metagenome assembly OHWR01 (sample SAMEA3882542, study PRJEB24775) | human gut metagenome | biome: human-associated habitat; feature: intestine environment; material: feces | place: Netherlands | collected 2009/2010 | reverse complement strand
GTACTAAAGTACGAGCGTGCCGCGTTTCTTATACCCTGCCAAGGGCTACGGGGATTTGATAGCATTTCTTTACTAACTCTCAATTTACATAAAAAGGTGTAAAGAAAAAATACTTGACACCTATACTTTTCTATAGTATGATAGCCAAGGTGCATATCGCATGACCTATAGAAAGGCACTGGATAAGATGGACAGGATTTTGGAACAGAATCTGTTGTATGACTTCTACGGTGAACTTCTCACCGAGCATCAGCAGCGAGTGTATGAGGATGCAGTATATAATGATATGTCTCTCAGTGAGATCGCGGGAGAACAGGGCATCAGCAGACAGGGCGTCCATGATCTGATCAAGCGCTGTGACCGGATCCTGCAGGATTACGAGAGCAAGCTTCATCTGGTGGAACGCTTCATGGCAGCCAAGGAGAAGATCGGTGAGATCGAACAGTTGACTGCGGAGGATACCACGGATCCCGAAGAACGGATGAGACGCATCCGGGAATTGTCCAGATCCCTTTTAAAGGAATGGTAAGGAGCAGCAAATGGCATTTGAAAGTTTAACAGACAAACTCCAAAATGTTTTTAAAAACTTAAGAAGCAAAGGTCGTCTGACGGAAGAGGATGTCAAGTCCGCACTGAAGGAAGTCAAGATGGCGCTCCTGGAGGCAGATGTTAACTTCAAGGTAGTCAAGCAGTTCGTGAAGGCAGTGGAGGAACGTGCCATTGGCCAGGACGTCATGAACGGTCTGAATCCCGGACAGATGGTGATCAAGATCGTAAATGAAGAGATGATCAACCTCATGGGCAGTGAGACCACAGAGATTGCCATGCAGCCCGGCAAAGCCATTACCGTTATCATGATGGCAGGTCTTCAGGGTGCAGGTAAGACAACAACCACAGCAAAGATCGCCGGAAAGCTGAAAGCAAAAGGCAGAAAGCCATTGCTTGTAGCCTGTGATGTTTATCGTCCGGCAGCAATCACACAGCTGCAGATCAACGGTGAAAAACAGGGTGTGGAAGTTTTCTCGATGGGAGATAAACAGAACCCGGTAAACATCGCCAAAGCAGCGATTGAACATGCAAAGAATCAGAACTTTAACGTTGTGATCCTCGATACCGCCGGTCGTCTTCATGTAGATGAAGATATGATGCAGGAACTGATCCGGATCAAAGAAGAAGTCAACGTGGATCAGACCATTCTGGTAGTTGACGCGATGACCGGTCAGGATGCAGTCAATGTGGCAGAGTCCTTCAATCAGAAGGTGGGCATTGACGGCGTGATTTTAACAAAGATGGATGGTGATACCCGAGGCGGTGCGGCACTTTCTATCAAAGCAATCAGTGGAAAACCGATTCTGTATGTAGGTATGGGAGAGAAACTTTCCGATCTCGAACAGTTCTACCCGGATCGTATGGCTTCCCGTATCCTGGGAATGGGCGATGTGATGAGCCTGATTGAAAAAGCTCAGCAGAACATCGACGAGGACAAAGCCCGTGAGATGGAACAGAAGATCAAGAAAGCAACATTTGGCTTTGACGATTATCTGGAGAGCATGAACCAGATGAAGAACATGGGCGGTATTTCCAGTGTATTGAACATGCTTCCCGGACTGGGAAACAAAGCAAAAGACATCGAGGGTATGATCGATGAGAAAGACATGGCGAGAAAAGAAGCCATCATCCTTTCCATGACTCCGAAAGAAAGAGCCAACCCGGATCTTTTGAACCCGTCCAGAAAGAAACGAATCGCTCAGGGCGCAGGTGTAGATATTGCGGAAGTCAACCGGATGGTTAAACAGTTTGATCAGACCAGAAAGATGATGAAACAGATGCCTGGCATGCTGGGTGGTAAAAGCGGTAAAAGAGGCGGCTTTAAGCTTCCCTTTTAAATAAACAAATAAAACTATAATAAACAAGGATAACCTTAAGGAGGAAATTAAAATGGCAGTAAAAATCAGACTGAGAAGAATGGGTCAGAAAAAAGCACCTTTCTATAGAATCATCGTTGCAGATTCCAGATCCCCAAGAGACGGAAGATTCATCGAAGAGATCGGAACATACGATCCTACTTGTGATCCGAGCGTATATAAAGTAGACGAAGAAGCAGCTAAAAAATGGCTGGCAAACGGTGCTCAGCCTACAGAAGTTGTAAGCAAAATCTTCAAATTAGCCGGTATCGAAAAATAATGCAGGACCGCCAGGGGCTGCTGAATTATGTTGTTGCTGTTCATGATTTGCTCTGAACAGTAATATCGTTTTTGCCTGATGCATTTCTCTGAGATGGAAATGCTTTGACAAATACGTGGAGGTGCGTGATGAAAGATTTAGTAGAAGTAATTGCAAAATCCCTCGTAGACCATCCGGAAGAAGTGGTAGTAAACCAGACTGAAGAGAGCAATGCGATTTTAGTAGAATTGAAGGTGGCACCTTCCGATATGGGCAAGGTGATTGGCCGTCAGGGACGCATCGCAAAGGCAATCCGAACTGTGGTAAAAGCTGCTTCCTCTAAATGTGATAAGAAGGTTGTAGTTGAAATTCTGCAATAGCTGAAAATATGAGGATATAGCCAATGGCTATATCCTTTTTCATTCATTTTCGCGGGTAACATATATCGTTGGAAACAGGAAACAAAGAGGAGTAGAGATATGGAACAATTGCTGCAGGTTGGAGTAATCTCCAGCACTCACGGGATCCGGGGAGAAGTAAAAGTATTTCCTACTACAGACGATCCAGATCGGTTCAGAAAATTAAAACAGGTGATCCTGGATACCGGAAGAGAACAGAAAAGTCTGGAAATCGAAGGGGTAAAATTTTTCAAACAGTTTGTGATTCTGAAATTTAAAGGCATTGATAATATCAATGACATTGAAAAGTATAAAGGGAAGAGCCTGTATGTGACCAGAGAACATGCAGTGAAATTAAAAAAAGATGAGTATTTTATTGCAGATCTGATTGATATGCAGGTAGAACTTGAGGATGGTACAGCATTTGGTGTTCTGACAGATGTGATGCAGACAGGGGCAAATGATGTGTATTGTATCCGGACAGAAGAACATGGAGAGGTTCTGATCCCGGCAATCAAAGACTGCATCCTTGATGTGGATGTGGAAGCAGGAAAAATGAAAATTCATCTGATGGATGGTCTGATCTGACCGTTTTTTGACGGGACAGATTCAGACAGGTATCCATGTTGATAAAAAGCAGCTGTGCAAACGGCTGTATGATTACAGGAAGGAAAAAGTATGCATTATCATGTACTTACATTGTTTCCCGAGATGATCGAACAGGGTATGGGAACCAGTATTATGGGACGGGCTATGGAGCAGGGACTGATCCGGCTGACTGCAACGAACATCCGGGATTTTTCAACCAATAAACATATGAAAGTGGACGACTATCCATATGGCGGAGGAGCCGGCATGGTGATGCAGGCGGAACCTGTCTACGGAGCATGGAAACAGGTGACCGAATCCATCGGATACAAACCACGTGTGATCTATCTGACACCGCAGGGAAAAGTATTTCAGCAGTCGATGGTGGAAGATTTTGCCAGAGAACAGGATCTTGTATTCTTGTGTGGGCACTATGAAGGTATAGATGAGCGTGTGCTGGAAGAAGTGGTAACAGATTATGTGTCCATCGGTGATTATGTACTGACAGGCGGGGAACTTCCGGCACTGGTAATGATGGATGCAATTTCCCGTTTTGTGCCGGGAGTGTTGAACAATGAAGAATCCGCGGAATTTGATTCCTTCCATGACAATCTTCTGGAATATCCGCAGTACAGCCGTCCGGCAGAATGGATGGGGAAAAAAGTACCAGATGTGCTGCTTTCCGGTCATCATGCGAATATTGAAAAGTGGAGGAGAGAGCAGTCTATCCTGCGAACCCTTCAGAACCGTCCGGAACTTCTGGAAGATGCAGTACTGAGTAAAAAAGAAAAACAGTATCTGGAACAGCTGCGGAGAAATATGGCACAAGAGGATCCATCCTCCTGTGGAAAATAAAAAATCTGGTATTAGAGAAAATTCTTCTCACATATACTGAGTAGTAGTATAGGTGAGGAGGATTTTTCTATATGGAGCCATTTGCTGTCTACAAAGATATACAAGCCCGTACGAAGGGCCAATTCCTTTTGGGGGTGGTAGGACCGGTCCGGACGGGCAAATCCACATTTATCCGGCGGTTCATGGAACTTCTGGCACTTCCGGGAATGGAAGAACAGGATGCTGCGGAGGTGCGGGATCAGCTGCCGGTTTCCGGTTCAGGAAAAACAATTACAACAGTGGAACCCAAATTTATTCCCAGGGAAGCGGTGAATGTAAATCTGGGAGAAGAGATTCCGGTAAAGATCCGACTGATCGACTGCGTGGGATTTATGGTGCCTGAAGCTACAGGGGATATGGAGCAGGAAAAAGAACGAATGGTAAAAACCCCCTGGTATGAACAGGAGATTCCGTTTCATCAGGCGGCAGAGATTGGAACCAGAAAAGTGATCCAGGAACATTCTACCATCGGTCTCGTAGTAACCTGCGACGGTTCCTTCGGTGATATTCCGCGTAAAAATTTTGTGGATGGAGAAGAAAAGACAGTACAGGAACTTAAAAAACAGGGGAAACCATTTTTGATTCTTGTGAATTCGAAAAAGCCGTACGGGGAAGAGGCACAGAAGCTGGTAAGAGAACTGGAAGAAAAATATCAGGCAGCGGTACTCGGGGTAAACTGTGAACAACTTCGAAAAGAAGATGTGATCCGGATCCTGGAAAAGATTCTTTATGAATTCCCAGTGCGTCAGATCGAATATTACATACCAAAATGGGTGGAACTGCTTCCGGTCACCCATTATCTGAAAGAAGATCTGTTGAAACAGATGAAAGAGAAGATGGGAACCATGGAATATATCCGTGATATCCGGCAGGAAAATCTGGAGATGGACAGTAACTATGTCAAATCAGTCACACTGGAAGAAATCAACCTTTCCAACGGCGTGGTAAAAGTCCGTATTCAGATCGAAGACCCCTATTATTATCAGGTGATGAGCGAGATGACCGGTGTGACGATAGAGAGCGAGTATCAGCTGATCCATACGCTGAAAGAGCTGGCGCAGATGAAACAGGAATATACAAAAGTCCAGCAGGCCATCGAATCCGTACGTGGAACAGGTTATGGTGTGGTGATCCCCGAGAAAAATGAGATCACACTGGAAGAACCGGTTGTGATCCGTCAGGGAAACAAATACGGTGTTAAGATCAAGTCGGTCAGTCCGTCCATCCATATGATCAAAGCGAATATTGAGACGGAGATTGCACCGATTGTAGGAAGCGAGGAACAGGCGCACGATCTGATCACATTCATCAAAGAAAATGAAAAAAATACCGATGATGGTATGTGGGAGACTAATATTTTCGGAAAATCCATCGAACAGCTGGTAGAAGACGGCATCCGTACCAAGATTGCTCAGATCAGCGAAGAAAGTCAGGTGAAGCTGCAGGATACGATGCAAAAGATTGTCAATGACAGCAAGGGCGGGTTGATCTGTATAATTATCTGAAAAAAGTGCTAAGGAAAATGCAAAGAAATTGACAAAGATTTGTAACAAAGTTATAATAAAAACTGTGGCAAAGAAACCAGTACATTGTTTCTTGTATAATCGAGAAGAGTGCAATGCTTCAGACATAGAAGAAAATACAATAGAAGAAAGTACAATAGAAGGAAATACATATGAAGAAAAAATACGTAAGCAGATTACTGGCAGGATGCCTTACAGTTACCATGCTGACACCGACCGGGGCACTGGCAAGTGTTCCGCAGCCGGCAGTGACACAGGAAGCATCCCAGGAGGCCGGGCAGGAGAACAAAACAGAAAACAAAGAACAGACAGAGGAATATGCAGCAGAGGGTGCGGCAGAGGTACAGACAGACGAAACCGAAGCAGCAGAAAACAGAACAGCTGCAGATAAGAGCAGAGAACAGACAGAACCACAGACGGCACAGACCGGCGAACAGGCAGAACCGCAGACGACACAGACCGGTGAACAGGCGGCTTCAGAGGCAGAACCTCAGGCACAGGTACAGCCACGGGCTGTAGTGGCTGTCAATCAGTGGATCCGGAATGGAAACCGCTGGTGGTACCGTCATGCAGACGGAAGCTATACCACCAATGGATGGGAAGTGATCAATGGAGCCTGGTATTACTTTGACGGAGCCGGCTGGATGGTAACCGGCTGGGTAAAACTGTCCGGAACCTGGTATTATCTGACGGGAAGCGGAGCGATGGCAACGGGCTGGATCCAGGTAGGTGGAACCTGGTATTACATGAACGCCAGCGGAGCGATGGTAACCGATACTTGGATCGGCGACAATTATGTGGACGGCAGCGGTGCATGGGTACAGGGAAAGACCAGAGCACAGGCTTACTGGGTTCAGAATAACGGTGGCTGGCTGTATGTGCAGGAAAACGGTTCTTATGCAAAGAGCACCTGGAAAACGATCGATGGAAAAGAATATTATTTCGGTGCTGACGGTTATATGGTAACCGGCTGGCTGAAGCAGGGAAGCACTTGGTATTATCTGAAACCGACCGCAAAGAACAGTGCAGAAAAAGTAGGTGAGAAAGCCTATAATTACTGGGTTGGAACAGCCGGGATCGGTGGTTATTACATTGATAAATACGGCAGAATGGTAGCCGGTAAAGATTACAGCCTCGGAAGTTATGTCTATACATTCGATGTCAACGGACTATGCACGAACCGGGAAAACCGTTATCTTCAGGTGACTGATGCGAATGGAAGAAAATACAATGTGGAAAAGAAAACATATCTTTCCGATCCTCAGGTGGGCGAGGACGAGTTCCTTGCGGCAGCTGTCTATGCAGAGTCGGCAAACCAGGGACTTACCGGTATGACAGGTGTCGCAATGGTTATGTTAAACCGTATGCGGACCAATAAGACCAGCTCGGCTCCATATCCATCAGAAGCGAAAAATATGATTTATCAGGCAACACAGTTTGAAGTGGCAAGAGACGGAGCATTGACAAAAAGTCTGAATCTCATCGTGAGCGGCAAAGGCGGTACAGCGATGGAAAATGCAAAAAAAGCTGTTGCGAATGCCAGAGCAATCTGTGATGCTTACGATAATAACAAGACCGATGAGCTGAGCGATGAAGTGCAAGGTATACTGAAAGAACTGAAGATTCCGGAAGGTCATACTATGCTGGAATATCTGGGATTTATGACACCAAAAGCATTTGAGAATGCGAATCTGGATCCGGAAAAAACACATGCATTTACCTATAAAAATACGACGTTCTACAGCACCTGGATCAAAAAATCCTGATACTATCCATCATTGACAGCCTACAGGAAAGAGTTTATAATATTGTCGTGAAAAATTTATCACATACAGTTGCAGGAAAACAGGTGAAATTCCTGTACAAGTCCGTTACCGTTAAAGTCGGAGTACTCTCTGTATGGTGAGGACTGTAAACATTTGCGGCAACCGAAGGATTACAGAATAGAAATGAGCAGGAAAACCGTTGTCTTTTTGACAACGGTTTTTTACTTACAGGAAACTGCTTTCCTGCAAAGTAAAAACGCTCCGCGAGAATGTGCCAAGACACATTCTTTGTTCATGTATGCAGGCAACAAGACAAAGCAATAAGTAAACTGTGATTGGAAAAAATAATATGGATAAAAAAACACACCGCACCGGTCTGGAAGGATATTATGCGGTAGATGAAAAAAACAGAAAACTTCGTTACGGTTATACAACCGGTTCCTGTGCGGCAGCTGCGGCGCAGGCGGCAACGCGGATGCTGCTGACCGGAGAAAAAGTGGAAGAGGTGGCTTTACAGACACCAAAAGGAATTTTACTGCATCTGCTGATCGAGGAGATTTCCATGGATGAGGGAAGGGTGCGCTGTGCCGTGCAGAAGGATGGCGGTGATGATCCGGATGTAACGACGGGAATCTATGTATATGCAAACGTTTCCCGCAGGGATGCACCACAGATTACTCTGGACGGAGGGATCGGCGTAGGAAGAGTGACCAGACCGGGTCTGTGGCAGGCAGTTGGCGAGGCGGCGATCAACAAGGTTCCAAGGCAGATGATCCTTGAAAATGTAGAGCAGGTCTGTAAAGAATATCACTACACCGGAGGTCTGGATGTGCAGATTGAGATTCCGGCAGGAGTGGAGCTTGCAAAAAAGACGTTTAATCCACGTCTGGGTATCGAAGGCGGAATCTCTGTTCTTGGAACAAGTGGCATCGTGATCCCGATGAGTGAGACAGCACTGGTGGCCAGCCTGCGGCTGGAGATGAAGATGCTGGTGGAAGGCGGCGGGTCTTATCTGGTGATTACACCGGGAAATTACGGTCAGGCTTTTTCAAAAGAACAGACAAGACTGGATCTTACCTATTCGATGAAATGCAGCAATTATGTGGGGGAGACCCTGGATATGGCAAGGGAGCTGGGAGTAAAGGGTATCTTGTTTATCTCCCATATCGGCAAATTTGTGAAAGTAGCCGGCGGAATCATGAATACCCATTCCCGCCAGGCAGACAGTCGAAGCGAACTGATGGCAGCGAATGCGATCCGCGCCGGCGCAGATCTGGAGACAGCAAAAGAGATTCTTGATACGATCACCACGGAGCAGAGTGTGGAGATTTTAAAACGAAAGGGTTATCTGGAAGCTACGATGAAAGAAATCAGTGACCGGGTAGAATTCTATCTGAATAAAAGGGCAGGCGAACAGCTGGAAGTGGGAACCATCTTATTTTCCAATGTATATGGAAAGCTGGCAGAAACCTCGAAGGTTCCGGAACTCGCCCGAAAAATCATGAAACAGGCAGAAAAAAAAGCACACGATCAATGTGCAGATAAAGAACAGAAACCAAATCAACAGAAAAACGAGGAGAAAAAACTATGAGTGGAATATTATATGGACTTGGAGTGGGACCGGGAGATCCGGAACTGCTGACACTGAAAGCCCTTCGTCTGATCCGCGAGAATCCTGTGATCGCAGTACCGGGCAACGATATAAAAGCCAGTGTCGCTTATCAGATCGTCAAAGGAGCATATCCAAAACTGGATGAAAAAGAACTGATTCCGGTGGCTATGCCGATGACAAAAGACAGGGCAGTACTGGAAGACAATCATAATAAGGCTGCAGATGCAGTGGAATCTTATCTGAAACAGGGAAAAAATGTGGTGTTTCTGACACTGGGAGATCCTACTATATATTCCACTTATCTGTATGTACATAAACGTATCCTGGAACGCGGTTATCAGGCTGAAATCGTGAGCGGGATCACTTCTTTCTGTGCAGTGGCGGCCCGTCTTAATATGGGTCTGGCGGAGATGGCAGAACCGCTCCATGTGATTCCGGCGACCTATAAAGCAGAAGAAATGGATGAGCTTTTAAAACTGCCTGGAACTAAAGTGCTGATGAAAAGCGGCAAACGCCTGAAAAAAGTAAGAGACAGCATTTTAAGAAGCGGACAGAATGCCGTAATGATTGAAAACTGCGGCATGCCGGAGGAAAAAATCTATGCATCGACCAAAGAGATACCGGAAGAAGCAGGATATTATACCCTTCTGGTCGTAAAAGATAAAAAATAAGAGAAAATAAGAGTGCCTGACGCCAGGGACAAGAGAGGAGAAAACATATGGTACATTTCGTAGGAGCAGGTTCCGGTGCACCGGATCTGATCACACTGAGAGGAAAAAAATTTCTGGAAGAAGCAGACGTAGTGATCTATGCAGGCTCACTGGTCAATCCACAGCTTCTTGAATACACGAAAGAAAACTGTGAGATCTACAACAGTGCGAAGATGACACTGGAAGAAGTTCTGGATGTGATCTTTGCAGCGGAAGAAAAGGGGCTGACAACGGTACGTCTCCATACCGGAGATCCTTCTTTGTATGGTGCGATCCGGGAGCAGATGGATGTTCTGGAAGAAAAAAATATTGCATTTGATTATTGCCCGGGTGTCAGCAGCTTCTGTGGTGCGGCATCCGCGCTGAACCTGGAATACACACTGCCGGATGTATCACAGAGTGTGATCATAACCCGAATGGAAGGAAGAACTCCGGTACCGGAAAAAGAGAGCATCCAGTCCTTTGCGGCCCATCAGGCAACGATGGTTGTCTTTTTAAGTACAGGCATGTTAGAAGAACTGAGCAGAAGACTGATCGAGGGTGGATACACCGCCGATACGCCGGCAGCGATTGTATACAAAGCGACCTGGGAAGACCAGAAAACATTCGTCTGTACAGTAGGAACGCTGGCGCAGACAGCAAAAGAAAACAATATTACAAAGACCGCACTGATGATCATCGGTGATGTGGTGGCTCACAGCCACTATGACCGGTCAGAACTGTATAATCCGGCATTCACCACAGAGTTTCGGGAAGCAACAAAATAAGATGAAAAAGACAGGAATCATCGCATTCACAGAACATGGCTGTGTCCTTGGAGAAAAACTTCTGAGAGATCTGCAAAAGCAGGATCAGGAGGTGTATGGCTTTGTGAAAAGTAAATATGTAGAGCTTCCTGAAAAACATCCTTTTCGGAAGGTGAAAGGAACCCTGAGAGAATGGGCAGAAGAATGGATCCCCCGACTGGACGGAATCATCTTTTTCAGTGCCACCGGGATCGCTGTGAGAACCATCGCTCCTTTCGTGGTAAGTAAGAAAACAGACCCGGCGGTTGTGGTGATCGATGAACAGGGCAGCTATGCGATCTCTCTTCTCTCCGGTCATCTCGGCGGAGCAAACGAACTGACGGAATTCGCTGCAGAAAGCATCGGAGCGCAACCCGTGATCACCACAGGGACAGACGTAAACCACACTTTTGCGGTGGATGTCTTCGCCCGGAAAAACAATCTGGTGATTTCTGATATGGAGCTGGCAAAAGAGATGGCGGCGTTGCTGATCCGGGGAAAAACTATTGCCTGGGGAGCCGGAGAAGGATTCGTCTTTCCGAAAGAACAGACCATTCCGGAACAGCTGCGATTCCGGAAGACGGAAAGCCCGGATGGGAAACAGGGAACTTTGTGGTTTGCAATCCCTCAAAGTGACAGAGAACAGGAAGAAGCCATGGGAACAGAGCAGACTCGGATGCTTCATCTGTATCCGAAAAATGTGTATCTCGGGGTGGGCTGTAGGAAAAACACACCGGAAGAAAAGATCGAAACACAGATTCAGAAGTATCTGTCAGAACATGGAATAGCTGCAGAACAAATTATCCTGGCAGCCAGCATCGATCTGAAAAAAGAAGAGCCGGGACTGCTGGCGTTCTGTGAAAAATATCACCTTCCTTTTGTGACTTATCGTGGAGAAGAACTTGAAAAAGCAAAAGGTACCTTTACGCCATCTGCATTTGTCAGCAAGATCACCGGTGTGGACAATGTATGCGAACGAAGTGCCAGCCTTGCCTGCGATGGCGGAACATTTATCATGAGAAAACAGGCCGCAGAGGGAGTGACCGCTGCGTGTACAATAAAGAAATGGAGTGTGAGCTTTGAATAAATTATATGTAATCGGTATCGGACCGGGAGAATACGAACAGATGACACTGAAGGCAATTCATGCAATGGAAAAAAGTGAGGTAATTATCGGCTATACAGTATATGTAGATCTGGTAAAAGAACATTTTCCGGGGAAAGAATTCCTGACCACTCCCATGAAAAAAGAGGTGGATCGTTGTGTGATGGCTTTTGAAGAAGCAAAAAAGGGAAAAGTAGTTTCCATGATCTGCAGCGGAGATGCCGGTGTGTACGGTATGTCCGGACTGATGTATGAGGTCGGTGTCAACTATCCGGAAGTAGAACTGGAGATTATTCCCGGTGTAACAGCAGCGACCGGCGGTGCGGCAGTACTGGGTGCTCCGCTGATCCACGATTTCTGTCTGATCAGTCTGAGTGATCTGCTGACACCGTGGGAGAAGATTGAAGCACGTCTGCTGGCAGCTGCAGAGGCTGATTTTGTTGTGTGTCTGTATAACCCGTCCAGCAGGAAGCGAAGCGATTATCTGCAGAAAGCCTGTGATCTGATGATGCAGTACAAGAGCCCGGAGACTGTATGCGGTATCGTAAGCTATATCGGAAGAGACGGGGAACATTATGAAGTGATGGATCTGAAAACCCTGCGGGATACGAAGGTAGACATGTTTACGACCGTATGGGTGGGCAATTCACAGACCAAAGAGATTAACGGTAAGATGGTAACACCGAGGGGATATCGAAATGTATAAAGTTCTGCTGTTCGGCGGTACGGTGGAAGGACGCACCGTGGCCGAGTATTTGAATGAAAATAAAATACCTTCCATGGTATGTGTCGCTACGGAATACGGAGAAAGTCTGTTGCCGCAGGGCGAATATCTGGAATTATCCCACGAACGTCTGGATGAAAAGCAGATGGAAGAGAGGATGTTACAGATGGAGAACGGGCTGGTCATCGATGCGACTCATCCGTATGCCCAGGTAGTGACGGAAAATATTGAGACCGCCTGCGAACGTACCGGAACTGCCTATCTGCGGGTGGTGCGTCAGGAAAGCCAGCGTCTTGAAGAAGAAGAAACCATTACATATGTAAAAAGCATCCGGGAAGCGGTGGAATATCTGGAAAAAACCAGTGGAAATATTCTGGTTACCACCGGGAGCAAAGAACTGTCTGCCTATACGGCACTGACCGATTATCAGGAAAGAATCTATGCCAGAGTGCTTTCTCTGGTGGAAGTTGTCTCTTCCTGCGCAAAACTTGGCATCGAAGGGAAACATCTGCTGTGCATGCAGGGACCTTTTTCCCGGGAAATGAATATCGCACTGATCCATCAGTTTGATATCGCATGGATGGTAAGTAAAGAATCGGGAAGAGCCGGAGGATTCCTGGAAAAATATCAGGCGGCAAAAGAAACCGGTTGCCGGATGATTGTCATCGGACGACCGAAGGAAGAACAGGGCATGGAACTGGAGAAATGTATCGAGTATCTGAATCACCGGTTTCTCCCGAAAGAAAATGTTGCAAATGATGCAAAAATCGAAATTGTCAATACTGATACAGAAAATATAGAGAATCCCGGCAGCGGGCAGGAAAAGGTTGCGCAGGAACTTGTCATGCAGGAAGCAGCAACGCAAAATACAGAAGCGGTAACCGAAGGAGAAGAAACTGAGGATATCCTTCGGGGGCAAAAGGTATCTCTTGTGGGAATCGGTATGGGAACTGCAGATACTCTGACACAGGAAGGAAAACAGGCACTGGAGTGTGCGGATCTTCTGATCGGAGCAGCACGGATGGTGGAGCATATCCGGAAACCGGGCCAGGAAGTCTGGACCGGATACAAACCGGAAGAAATCTGTGCCTATATTGCGGCTCATCCGGAGCACAAAAACGTGGCGATTGCCCTCTCAGGGGATGTCGGATTCTACAGCGGAGCCAAAAAACTCCTGGAGACACTGCACCGGGAACTGCCGATGGTACAGAAAAAAGTGTACTGTGGCATATCTTCTATGATTTATTTCTGCGCGAAACTGGAAACACCGTGGGAAGATGTTCATCCGGTCAGCCTTCATGGAAGAGAGTGCAATCTGCCCGGACTTCTGCGTATATACGGAAAGATTTTTGCTATTGTGGGAACGACAGACGGCATTGCAAAATTGTGTCAGAAGCTGCAGCGCTACGGCATGGGTGATGTACGGGTAGAGGTGGGCGAACGGCTTTCTTACCCGGAAGAAAAGATCACCCGGGGATATGCCTGGCAGCTGACAGAACTTGAGACGGACAGTCTCAGTGTCGTGTTATTTACCAGAGAGGGAAAAGAAGCCATCGTGACACACGGGATCCCGGATGAAGCATTTATCCGGGGAAAAGTGCCGATGACGAAAGAGGAAGTGCGAGACATCTCCCTGTCAAAATTACAGCTGACACGGAATTCGATTGTTTACGATGTGGGAGCCGGAACCGGTTCTGTATCCGTAGAGATGGCTATACAGGCGGTAGAAGGCCGGGTATATGCGATCGAGAAAAAACCGGAGGCTGTGGAACTGTTATATAAAAACAAAGAAAAGTTTGCAGCAGATAATCTTGAGATTGTCGAAGGACTGGCACCGGAAGCCTGCGTGGATCTGCCGGTACCGACCCATGCTTTTATCGGAGGCTCCTCCGGGAACATGAAAGACATCCTTAAACTGCTGCTTTCAAAGAATCCCGGGATCCGTGTGGTGATCAACTGCATCGCTCTTGAATCCGTGGGAGAGGCCATGAACTGTCTGAATGTTCTGCCATTTGAGCAGGTGGATATCGCACAGGTGCAGGTAGCAAAAGGCAAAAAAGCGGGATCTTATCATCTGATGATGGGACAGAATCCGGTCTATGTGATTTCCTGCCGGGGAAAGGAAGAAACAAATGAATAACAAACGCAAAGTGCCGCGAATCCTTCTCGGGGCAGCCGCGAGCGGAAGCGGAAAGACACTGCTCACCTGCGGACTGCTGCAGGCATTAAAAAACAGAAACCTGCAGGTTGCTTCTTTCAAGTGTGGACCGGATTATATTGACCCGATGTTTCACAGCCGTGTGATCGGAACAAAAAGCAGGAACCTGGACAGCTTTTTTGCGAAGGAAGATACCCTGCGGTATCTTCTGGAGAAAAATGCAAGAGACTGTGAGATTTCCGTGATTGAAGGCGTGATGGGTTACTATGACGGACTTGCGGGGATCTCTCCGAAAGCCAGTGCCTATGATGTGGCAAGAATCACAAAAACCCCCGCGGTGCTGATCGTAAATGCAAAGGGAATGAGTCTGTCTGCGGCAGCTTTTGTCAAGGGCTTTGTGGAATACAGAGAAGACAGTCAGATCCGTGGTGTGATTCTGAATCAGATATCCCCAATGATGTATCCGCGGTTAAAGCAGATCATCGAAGAAACCCTGCCGGTGAAAGTGTACGGGTATGTTCCGGTGGTGAAGGACTGCGTGCTGGAAAGCCGTCATCTGGGTCTGGTGATGCCGGAAGAAATCGCAGATCTGCATGATAAACTGATGAAACTGGCAGAGATCCTGGAAAGATCTGTGGATATTGATGGACTTCTGGAACTGGCAGAAGGTGCAGAGGAACTTCCTGTTCAGGAACCACTGACCGGTTATCATACAAAAAGAACCGTAAGGATCGCTCTGGCGAAGGATGAAGCGTTCTGCTTTTTCTATCAGGACAATCTGGAGCTTCTGGAAGAAATGGGTGCGCAGCTGATTCCCTTTTCTCCTATTCATGATGAAAAACTTCCGAAAAATATAGACGGAATGCTTTTTCATGGCGGATATCCGGAACTGTATGCAAAAGCACTGAGTGAGAATAAAAAAATGCTTACTTCTGTCCGTGAAGCGGTACAGGCAGGTATTCCCTATATGGCAGAATGCGGTGGTTTTATGTATCTGCATCAGGAGATGGAGGACATGGAAGGACACAGCTGGCCGATGGCCGGTGTTATTTCCGGCAAATCCTGGCGTACGCCCCGGCTTACCAGATTCGGTTATATTACCCTGGAAGACGGAACGTGTTTCGGGAAGAATGTGGGAGGAATCCGGGCCCATGAATTTCATTATTTTGATTCGGATAACTGCGGGGAAAGCTATACGGCCAGGAAACCACTGAGCAGTCGGTCATGGAACTGTATACACAGTGACAGACAGGGAATGAGCGGATTTCCGCATATGTATTATTACAGCAATCTGCAGGTGCCGGAACAGTTCTTACGCACCTGTGAGGAAAGGAAGGCATAAGTATGACGTTAGAGGAAACGCTGGAGAAGATACACCCGGCAGATAAGACAGCCATGGAAGCGGCCCTGGCACACTGGAACAATATTGCCATGCCGCTGCACAGTCTGGGACGGCTGCAGGATACGGTCGTTCGTATCGCCGGTATGACAGGGAATGCCAGAGTGGACCTGAAGAAAAAAGCTCTGGTGGTCATGTGCGCCGATAACGGTGTAGTGGAAGAAGGTGTGACACAGAGCGGGCAGGAAGTGACCAAAATCGTAGCCGAAAATTTTCTGAAAGAAAAGGCTACAGCAAGTATCCTCTGTAAAAAAGCAGGTGCAGATATCTTCCCGGTGGACATAGGAATTGCTACGGACAGCACGATTCTTCAGCATAAAGTGATGTACGGAACAAAAAATATGGCGAAAGAGCCTGCCATGACAAGAGAACAGGCTGTTCAGGCACTCGAAGTCGGCATCCATATGGTGGAAGAACTCAAAGAAAAAGGGTATGGAATCATAGCAACCGGTGAGATGGGAATCGGCAATACAACGACCAGCAGCGCAGTGACTGCCGTTTTACTGGAACAGGATCCGGCAGAGGTAACCGGACGCGGTGCAGGACTTTCCGGTACAGGACTGAAAAAGAAGATTTCTGTGATCAGAGATGCGATTGCCTTGCATAAACCGAAGAAAGAAGATCCGATCGATGTGCTCGCGAAAGTAGGCGGACTCGATATCGCCGGTATGGCAGGGGTATTCTTAGGCGGAGCAGCCTGTCGGATCCCGGTGGTTGCTGATGGATTCATCTCCTGTGTGGCTGCATTGTGTGCGATCCGGATCTGTCCGGCAGTGAAAGATTATGTAATCACATCACACAAATCAAAAGAACCGGCAACGATGATGATCCTGGAGGCGCTGGATATTCCGGTATTTTTAGACTGTGATATGTGTCTGGGTGAGGGAACCGGAGCGGTAACGATTTATCCGATCCTTGATATGGCGCTGGCGGTGTATGGAGGCATGTGCACGTTTTCCGATAATCAGATGGAAAATTATGTGCCATTGGTGTAAGAAGAGAAAGTGAAGGAAATCAGAGATGTTTCATGTAGTAACAGGAGGAAGCGGCAGCGGAAAATCTGCATTTGCGGAACAGTGTATCCTGGATTGTCAGGGAAATAAAAGAATCTATATTGCGACGATGTACCCGTTTGATGAAGAAAGCCACCGGAGGATCGCGAGACATCGCGCCATGCGGGCAGAGAAAAAGTTTACGACGATTGAGCGTTATACGGATCTGGAGCATCTTACGATACCGCAGGGGGCAGATGTACTGCTGGAGTGCATGTCGAATCTGACGGCAAATGAGATCTATCAGGAAGGCGGAGCCGGGGACAATACTGTAAAGGCGATCTTGAATGGAATCCACCATCTGCTGGAGCAGGCAGAAAATCTGGTGGTAGTGACGAACGAGGTCTTTTCCGACGGCATCACCTACGATCCGGAGACAGAAAAGTATCTGGAAAAACTTGGTGCGATCAACTGTCAGATGGCGCAGATCGCAGATACAGTCACAGAGGTTGTCTACGGAATTCCGATTTTTCATAAAAAGACAGGCGAGGAGAGAAAAAATGAAGAAATTTTATCATAGTTTTCTGATTGCATTTTCCATGTATTCGAAGATCCCGATGCCCCAGTGTGAATGGAATGAAGAAAATATGGCATATGCCATGTGCTTTTTCCCATGGATCGGTGTTGCCATCGGCGGAGTAACCTGGCTGTGGGGGACGTTTGGAATGTATCTTGGGCTTTCCTCAGCCTTTTATATCGTGATCCTGACATTGATCCCATGGTTTCTTACCGGAGGGATCCACCTGGACGGATTGTTGGATACGGCAGATGCGATGAGTTCATGGCAGGAACGTGAGCGCCGGCTGGAGATCCTGAAGGATTCTAATTCCGGAGCATTTGCGGTGATTACCTGTGCGGTTTACTTTATGTTTTATTATGGTGTATACAGCCAGATCAGTGCCCGTGCCCTGGCGATGATCCCCTTTACATTTTGTCTGTCCCGGACATTAAGTGGGCTGGCGATCGTGACATTTCCGAAGGCAAAAAAGACCGGATCGGTTTCTGCTATGGCACGCGGGGCGAAGGATCGGCAGGTAAAAG
>OHWR01000545.1_pt1 | contig 18015 bp, 19 predicted proteins | sample 1579771 | NCBI WGS metagenome assembly OHWR01 (sample SAMEA3882542, study PRJEB24775) | human gut metagenome | biome: human-associated habitat; feature: intestine environment; material: feces | place: Netherlands | collected 2009/2010 | reverse complement strand
TGCTCCATGCCAAGCTGGTGCGAACGACCACCTGCGTGGACGGCTGCCGATGCGACTACACCATCTGCGGCGATAAAGACCCGTACTTGAAGGGACATCCCGAATACCGGGATGAGGCGGGATTCAGGAGGAATCGGTAATGCTTTTACAGGTGATTTTGGAAGGCATCGGGCTGGGCGTTCTGCTCATTTTGGTTTGCGCCATCGGTATCCGCAAGGGCGCGGTGGGCATGGTGCATCTTTACAGCCAGGAGGTGCAGGAGCGGTGCGTAACGCTGGGACTTACAACACACGCGAAAATCAAGCGAAATGCTTTGATTTTCAAAGCTGTCTGCGTCCCCGGATACATCGCCTATGTGCTGGTCTGCGTCTATGCGCTCAACGGCGCAAAGGGCTTCGTTCAGGGCTTCTGGCAGCTGCTGGTCATACTGTCCGTTATGAATCTCATAGACCGATTTTGGGTTGACGGCTATTGGGTAGGACATACGAACGCATGGGAAATTCCGGGAACGGAAGACCTGAAACCCTACATTACAGCCAAGGATAAGGGCAAAAAGTGGCTGTTCGGCACAATTGGTATGGCGGTCATTTCGGCAGCACTGGCGGCGATTATGATGCTTTTTATGAAAATATGAGGTGATAGAAATGCTGTTTCAAACATATGGCGACAGGAGGAATCCTGCCGTGCTGTTCTTTCATGCAATGGGTGTGACAGGAGCGAGCAGCGAACCGATTGCGAGGTATTTGCAGGATCGATATTTCTGCATCTTGCCCACCTCCACCGTTTACTGCGAGGGGCAGAAATATGTCAGCAAGCTGGACGAAATACGGCAGGTGGAGGACTTTCTGCATCGACAGGGCGTGGAGCGGCTGGCGATGGTGGTCGCTTCTTCCATCGGTGCAGACCTTGCCATGGCGTTTCTGACGCAGACGAAGCTGCCCGTGGAGCACGCTTTCTTTGACGGCGGGCAGTTCGCCCAAATCGGAAAGGGCACGCGCCGTATCATGACGCCGTTTCTGTATTTTGCCATCAAGAGCCTATATTGGTCGAAGGGCGGTACGCTGAAAAAGATACTGTGGTGTGACGACGATTCCATAAAGTCGTATTTTATAGACGCAGGGAAAAATCTGACCTATACAAATTTGCGGCGGCAGATTTCGGACAGTCTGGAGGATAAACCCTTTCCGCCGCTTTCAAAAGAATTGCAAAAACATACCTATTTCCAGTTTGGCAGTATAGAAGATCATTTCAAATACCGTCAAGCAGTGATGGAAGCCTACCCCTGCGGCCATTATCCCGTGTTTGAGGGATACAATCACATGCAATATCAGATTCGCGATCCAAAGGGGTTCGCCGAAATGCTGGCACACATCGCCGAGCGTGACTGTATGCCGGAACTGCCATTTATCAGAAAGTGAGTGATACCCATGAAATACAAAATCGAGAAAAACACCGTACAGGAGACGCTGATCATTCCGCTGTATGCGCGGAAGGTCTGCTCAGAACTATACCCGAATCTTTACCGGGACGAAACAGCGGTTCGCCTGATTGACGAGATCGACTACGATTTTTCTGAGGCGGAGAAAAACTCCCGCAGCCTCATGCAGCGCTTCGGTTCACTGGAGGTGGCCATGCGGCAGAATGACCTTGCTTTTGAGGTGCGGGATTATCTGAAATCTCACCCCAATGCGGCGGTGGTCAATCTGGGCTGCGGGCTGGACAGCACCGGCAGAAGCTGCGACAACGGCAGCTGTAAAATCTACAATCTGGACTTTCCCGATGTCATAGCCGTGCGCAACGAGCTTTTGCCCGCCGGGGAGCGTGAGGAAAATATCCCATGCGATTTGAACAATACCGAATGGTTTAGAAAAATTGACTCTTCAAACGGCGCGGTATTCTTTTCCTCCGGGGTGTTCTACTACTTTTTGACTGAGCAGGTCAAGGTGCTGGTACAGCAAATGGCAGACGCTTTTCCTGGCAGCGTGCTGGTGTTTGACGCTGCGAATCGGACGGCGGTGAAGATGATCGCCAAGACATGGCTCAAGAGTGCGAAGATCAAGGATGTGGGCGCTTATTTCGCGGTTTCCAACGCTCCCAAAGAGATTGGCGCGTGGGATAACCGCTTGCAGGTCACCAGCCGGGGCTATATGCTGGGCTACAACGATCTCCGCGACCCATCCGTCAGCGGTTTTTTCCGTTTTCTCGCCAGAGTCGGCGACGGAGTGATGAAAATGCAGATCGTGAGGATCAAATTCGTCGGCAGATAAATGAAATACACCGGGATGCCTTAGGACATATGGACGTTGATTACACCGTTGTTTCAAGAGCAGCTTCGGGGAAAAAACACGAAACTCATTCCGATGCCGCCATCGCGGCCATCGGTTTGACATATATATTTTATATAGGAGGACAATCATTATGAAAAAAATCGGTTTGTTTGCAGCAGGCGTGCTGTTCGGCACGGCGGGTATCAAGCTGCTGGGCAGCAGGGATGCAAGGAAGGCCTACGCCCACACCACCGCCGCCGCGCTGCGTGCCAAGGAGGATGTGATGAAAACGGTCACAGCCGTGCGGGAGGGTGCAGATGACATCTACGCGGAGGCCAAGGCCATCAATGAACGCCGTGCAGAGGCGGAGGCCGCCGCTGTAGTGGAGGACGCTTCCGCAGAGGACGCTAAGGCGGAGTGATCCATGAAATGCACGATCCTACATGATTTACCGGGGCGGCTGCGGGTACACCTGTGCTGCGGACGGATGACGTTATCCCAAGCGGATGTGCTGGAATACTATCTGCGCGCCCAGGACGGCGTGCAGGCGGTCAGGGTCTACGACCGGACGCAGGACGCGGTGGTGCTCTATGAGGCGGAGCGTGGAAGCATACTCCGCGCACTGGCACAATTCTCCTTCGCCAAGGCGGAGGCCATGGAGCTGGTGCCGGAGCATACCTCCCGGGCACTGAACCGGGAGTTTGAGGACAAGCTGGCTATCGCCATCATGCGGCGGTGCATCTCCAAGCTGTTCCTGCCTGTACCCATCACCACGGCGCTGGCGGTGTTCCGTTCCGTAAAGTACATCCGGGAGGGGCTTTCGGCACTGTGGCACGGCAAACTGTCCGTCGCCGTGCTGGATGCCACCGCTGTTACGGTGTCCATGGCACGGGGCGATTTTGCCACCGCCGGCTCCGTTATGTTCATGCTGCATCTGGGCGAAATTCTGGAGGAGTGGACCCACAAGAAGTCTGTTGCCGACCTCGCCTCCGCCATGAGCCTGCGGGTGGACAGCGTCTGGCAGCAGGTAAACGGCGCCGAGGTGCTGACGAAGATCACCGACGTGAAGCCGGGCGACCGTATCGTGATCCGCACCGGCGGCATGATCCCGCTGGACGGCCGGGTGGTGGAGGGCGAGGCCATGGTGAACCAATCCTCCCTCACCGGCGAGTCCATGCCTGTGGCCAAGCATCCTGGCAGTCCCGTCTATGCCGGGACGGTAGCGGAGGAGGGCGAGTGCGTCATCTCCGTGGAGAAATCCTCCGGCAGCGGGCGGTATGACCGGGTGGTTCGCATGATCGAGGAGTCGGAGAAGCTGAAATCCACCGCCGAGGACAAAGCCTCCCGGATGGCGGACAGACTGGTGCCCTACACGCTGGGCGGCACGGCGCTGACCTATCTTCTGACCCGGAACGTGACGAAAATGCTCTCGGTGCTGATGGTGGACTTCTCCTGCGCCCTGAAGCTGGCCATCCCCATCGCGGTGCTGTCCGCCATGCGGGAGAGCAGCGGCTATCACATCTCCGTCAAGGGCGGACGCTTTTTGGAGGCGGTGGCCAAGGCGGACACCATTGTGTTCGACAAGACCGGCACGCTGACCTATGCGACGCCCACCGTGGCGGCGGTCATCCCCTTCGGCGGCCACGATGAGACGGAAATGCTCCGGCTTGCCGCCTGTCTGGAGGAGCATTACCCCCATTCCATGGCAAACGCCGTGGTAGCGGAGGCAAAGCGGCACGGGCTCACCCACGAGGAGTACCATTCGCAGGTGCAGTATGTGGTGGCCCACGGCATCTCCAGTATGGTGGAGGGCAAGAAGGTCATTATCGGCAGCGCCCACTTCGTCTTTGAGGACGAGGGCTGCCGCATCCCGGAGGGAGAGCAGCCGAAATTTGACGCGCTGCCCGCCGCGTATTCCCACTTGTACCTCAGCATAGACGGGGAGCTGGCGGCGGTCATCTGCATCCACGATCCCCTGCGTCGGGAGGCACGGGAGGCGGTAAAAGCGCTGCACGAGAGCGGCTTTACCAATGTGGTGATGATGACCGGCGACAACCGCCGCACGGCGGAGACCGTGGCCGCCGAGGTGGGCGTGGACGCTGTGTACGCCGAGGTGCTGCCGGAGGACAAGGCCGCGTTTATCCGGCAGGAAAAGGCGAAGGGCCACACCGTTATCATGGTGGGCGACGGCGTCAACGACTCCCCTGCTCTGTCGGAGGCGGACGCGGGCATCGCCATCTCCACCGGCGCGGCCATCGCTCGGGAGATTGCCGACATCACCGTTGCCTCGGAGGATCTGTTTGCGCTGGTAACACTGCGAAGGCTCGGTGAGGCACTGATGAAGCGTATCCACGGCAGCTACCGCTTCATCGTGGGCTTCAACCTGACGCTGATCGCGCTGGGTGTGGCGGGGGTACTGCCGCCCACCACCTCGGCACTGCTGCACAACGGGTCCACCCTGGGCATCAGCCTGCGGAATATGACCGACCTGCTGGACGAAAAAGAAAATCCCCGAAAATAAGCAAGAAAGTGAGGGAGCAGAGAGGCGGCAAGGTGCTTCTCTGCTCCTTGCAGACGCTGTGTTATTAGCGTTAGGGGGGCGGATAAACGCGGAGCATAACAAAGCCCGTATCAGTTTAACTGGTACGGGCTTTGTTGAATAATAAGACCGGCGGAGACCGATGCCGCCAGCAGGACACAGAACACAGCATCTCACGCCGAGAACCGAAGCGACAGATAATTGCTCTTGCGGCGCTTTAAGTCGATGCCCCGTGTTTCGGCGGAGGCGGAAAGCGTCTCGGCGATGCGGATGACACGCAAAGCCATCGGCACGGTCAGTATTTCGATATAGAATGGCAGCGCTCGCAGCTTCTGAAGCGGTGTTGCAAATGCGCCCCGCGTCCGGATGGACTACCGCAGTACCGTTGTGGCGATTCTGGAACGCCGGGAGTAGACAGGCTGCACAGTGAACTTCAAGACTTACACCAATTCTATCTGGGATAAGAAGCAAAGGGATAATCCCATTGAAAAGCAGGCGATTTTCCCCAATACCCACGAGCGCATTATCGACGATGCTGTGTTTGAAAAGGTGCAGGAGATCCGCTCGTCCGTGTCAAAGTCTTGGAACGGCTGGTTCTCAAGCACATTCAGGTAGTTATGGGGTATATCCTGCGGCACGAGGATTATTTCCGCACGATCATGGAGGAACAGCTCCGCGTGGAAAGCTGTGAACAAATCCGCATCCGCAGAAAGCGTCTGGAGAGCAACGAACGGCGTATTGCCGAGCTGAAAAGACTGTTCATCAAGATTTATGAGGACAACGCCAGCGGGCGGTTAACAGATGAACGCTATGATATACTGAGCCAGACCTATGAAGCGGAGCAGAAGCAGTTGGAAGCGGAAGCGATCACCTTGCAGCAGGAGATCGAAGTACAGGAACGACAGAACGAAAACATTGAGAAGTTCATTCAGAAAGCGCACAAGTATGTCGGCATTGAAGAACTGGACGGCTATGCTCTGCACGAGCTGGTGTCTGCCATCTATGTGGACGCACCGGACAAGTCCAGCGGCAAGCGGGTACAGCACATCCATATTAGGTACGACGGGCTGGGCTTTATCCCTCTGAATGAGCTCATGGAAAAGGAAACGGCGTGACCGAAGTCACGCCGTACCCCGTGAAAACACAAGGTTTTCACCATTTTTTGATTTTACTGTTTTACGACCACCCGGCAATTCGCCGCGGGGCTTTGTAAAGCGGGAAAAGCTGGCTGTTCCGGCCGCGAAAAAACAGCCACCCGGATGGGTGGCTGTTTTTTGCTTGCAAAAGAACTTACTTCAGCTCGACCTTGCCGCCGGCCTCTTCGACCTGCTTCTTCATAGCCTCGGCATCGTCCTTGGACAGGCCTTCCTTCAGGGTGTGGGGCACGCCCTCAACGGCAGCCTTGGCCTCGGCCAGGCCCAGACCGGTGATCTCGCGGACGACCTTGATGACCTTGATCTTCTGAGCGGCGTCGAAGCCAGCCAGGACCACGTCGAACTCGGTCTTCTCCTCAGCGGCGGGAGCAGCAGCGCCGGCAGCGGGAGCAGCCATAGCGGCGGCGGAAACGCCGAACTCCTCCTCCAGAGCGTGCACCAGCTCGGACAGCTCCAGAACGGTCAAACCCTTGATCTCTTCGATCATAGCAGTAATCTTCTCAGACATTGTGATAGCCTCCTATTTGTAAGATTTAAATTGATGTTGTGCAGGCCCTGTGCCTGCGATGAAAAGGGGGCCGAATTACTCGGCGGCAGCGCCGTTCTTCTCGGCGATCTGCTTCAGCACGCAAGCCAGACCAGAAATAGGGGCCAGCATGGTGCCCAGGACCTGCGCCTGCAGCACGGGCAGGGCGGGGATGGACGCCAGCGCGTTCACGGTCTCCATGGAGACGACCTTGCCCTCCATGAAACCGCCCTTGATCTCGAACTTGTCCTTCAGCTTCTTTGCGTAGTCCGCCATCACACGGGCCGGGGCGACGGGATCGTCAACACAGATAGCCAGAGAAGTGGTACCGTTGAGCTGATCGTCCAGTTCGTTCAGACCGCAGTTGTTGAAAGCGAAACGCAGCAGGGTGTTCTTGATGACAGCGTACTCAATGTTGTTCTTACGGCACTCCGCGCGCAGCTCGGTATCCTCTGCCACGGTGATGCCCTTGTAATCAACGATGACACCGGCTGCGGAATTCTGCAGCTTTTCGGTCAGCGCCGCCACGATCGCCTGCTTTTCAGACAGAACCTTTGCGTTGGGCATTCTTTGATTTCACCTCCGTTAGAATTGTCGGTGCGTTCAAAAAAGGAAACCGTCCTCATGCCAAAGGACATGAGGACGGTAAAAGCAATCAAAATGACTTGCCATCCTCGGCAGGACTTACGGCTTTCGCCACCTGCTGTCTTTGGAACGCAACCAATATTATATCCAAGGCTTCACAGCTTGTCAAGCCCAAGATAACAATTTTCCGGCATTTCCAGGACACTTCCTGAAAGTGCTCTGGGTACCAAGATACCGAGCCGCCGTTCAGATCTCCGCGCAGATTTTTCGCTGGGCAAGGCGAAGCCTCGCAGGAATACTTTGTGTATTTCAAGAAGCTTCAACGCAGGCCGGCGGGAAATCTGCCGGTGAGCTGTGCGGTGGAGTCGGTATCGCGGTGCCCTCACAAAATTACAGCTGCTTGTTGGCGTTCATCTTCACGCCGGGACCCATGGTGGAAGCGGCCACGCAGGACTTGATATACTGACCCTTGGCAGCGGCGGGCTTGGCCTTGATGATAGCGCCGATGAGGGCGGAATAGTTCTCAAACAGCTTGTCAGCGCCGAAGGACACCTTGCCGATGGGGCAGTGGATGATGTTGGTCTTGTCCAGACGATACTCGACCTTACCGGCCTTCGCCTCCTGAACAGCCTTGGCGGCGTCGGGAGTCACGGTGCCGGACTTGGGAGAGGGCATCAGGCCCTTGGGGCCCAGGACCTTACCCAAACGACCCACAACGCCCATCATGTCGGGGGTAGCGACGACCACGTCGAAGTCGAACCAGTTTTCCTTCTGGATCTTCTCCACCAGGTCCATCTCGCCCACGTAGTCGGCGCCGGCGGCCTTGGCAGCCTCGGCCTTGTCGCCCTTGGCGAACACCAAAACGCGGACGGACTTGCCGGTGCCGTTGGGCAGCACGATGGCGCCGCGGACCTGCTGGTCAGCGTGACGGGAGTCCACGCCCAGCTTGACGTGCAGCTCCACGGTCTCGTCGAACTTGGCGGAAGCGGTCTTGCAGATCAGCTCCAGACCCTCCTTGGGATCATACAGCGTAGCCTTGTCGATCTGCTTGGCGCTCTCTTGATATTTCTTACCTCTAAACATTTCTTACACCCTCCTTACTCGCCGACCACGACGCCCATGGAACGGGCGGTACCGGCGATCATGCTCATGGCGGCTTCCAGAGACGCGGCGTTCAGGTCGCGCATCTTCAGCTCGGCGATCTTCTGAATGGAGGCCTTGGAAATGGTGGCGACCTTCTCCTTGTTGGGAACGCCGGAACCGGACTCAATGTTGCACTCCTTCTTGATGAGGACAGCCGCGGGAGGGGTCTTGGTGATAAAGCTAAAGGAACGGTCGGCGTACACGGTGATGACCACGGGGATGATCAGGCCCATGTCATTCTTGGTGCGCTCGTTGAATTCCTTGGTAAAGGCAGCGATGTTGATGCCGTGCTGACCCAGGGCCGGGCCAACGGGGGGTGCGGGAGTTGCTTTGCCCGCGGGGATCTGCAGTTTGACGTATCCAACTACTTTCTGTGCCATTTGTAGGCACCTCCTTCAATAAAATGTGGTAGCGGCGGGGATACTTGCCGCTTTTGGCGAGACGCGCAGCGTCTCTCCCACTTTGCCGGCACACCTGCGCCGGACTTCCGCGCAGACGTTCTGCGCTCAGTTACTGCTGACCTCGACCTGGTCCAGCTCGAGATCAACGGGGGTCTCGCGTCCGAACATGGATACGACCACGCGCACCCTGTTCTTCTCCGGCTCGATCTCCTCCACGGTACCGGTGAAGCTGGACAGCGGGCCCTCGGTGATACGCACCGTGTCGCCCACATGGTAGAGCACAACGATCTCGCGCTTTTCCATGCCCAGCGCCGCCACCTCGTCCTCGGTCAGGGGAATGGCCTTGTTGGCCTCGCCCACGAAGCCGGTGACGCCGCGGATGTTGCGGATCAGGTGCCAGGTATCGTCCGTCATGACCATCTTGATGAGGACGTAGCCGGGAAATACCTTCCGCTGCACTTCCTTCATCACGCCGGTCTCGGTGACCTCGGTGACCGTCTCCATCGGGATCTCGGTCTTGAGGACCATGTCCTCCATCCCGCGGTTCACCACGGATTTTTCGATGGCGGCCTTTACCGCGTTTTCATAGCCGGAATAGGTATGTGCTACATACCACTTTGCGTTATCAGCCATGTCCTGTACCTTAGAACAGACCGATGAGGGTATCCACCGCCAGCACGGCCACGGCATCAAAGATCCAGATCGCCGCGCCCACGATCAGGGAGCACAGCAGGACGGTGCCGGTGTTCTTGGCGGTAGTCTTGTCATCAGGCCAAACGACCTTCTTCAGTTCGCTTCTCATCTCGCGGAACCACTTGCCGCGATCCTTACTGACCTTCTTCTCTTCAGCCATGTCAATATCTCCTTCCGGTTACTTCGTCTCGCTATGGACGGTGTGCTTTCTGCAGAAGGGGCAATACTTGTTCAGCTCAAGCTTGTCAGGGGTATTCTTCTTGTTCTTCATCGTGTTGTAGTTTCTCTGCTTGCACTCGTTGCATCTCAAAGTGATCTTCACGCGCATTAACGGCACCTCCTTATTAGATTAGGCTTCCGTTCCGGAACGCCCTTTTGCCTCCCTGCCGGATGATCTCCACCTGCGCCCCCGAAGCGAAAAAGCGCGCAAAAAGAAAGCACCCACTCACAGGTAATGCCCACTATACCACACTTTCCCCCGCCGGTCAACCGCTTTTTGCAGAAAAATCCCGTATTTTTCGCGGTTTCGTCCCATTTTCTGTTGCTTCCCGCCGTCATTTTGTGTATGATAGAGCCGATATGAAAAAAACGCGGCGGCGCACGCCGCGAAAAGTGAGGTACATCCCCATGAAGATCATGGCCATCGACTACGGCGACGCCCACACCGGCATCGCCATTTCCGACTACACCGAAACGCTGGCGGGCTACTCCGACACCATCCACTCCCGCCGGCAGGAGGAGGTGCTCTCCGGCATACAGCGGCTCATCGCCGAGCACGGCGTACAGCTGCTGGTGCTGGGCTACCCCCGGAACATGGACGGCACCGAGGGGCCCCGGGCCGAGAAATGCGCCGCCTTCGGCGAAACGCTGCGTCAGGTGACCGGATTGGAGGTCATCCTCTGGGACGAGCGCCGCACCACCATCGACGCCCACAACATCCTGTTTCAGAACGGGCAGAACGCCAAGAAGCGAAAGAAGACCGTGGATGCGGTGGCCGCCGCGCTGATGCTGGAGGGCTATCTGACCCGCCGGCGGCTGGAGGGCGCGAAATGACGGACGTTATCGTTATCGGCGGCGGCGCCAGCGGCATGATGGCGGCGCTGACCGCCGCGGAAAACGGCCGCAGCGTCGTCCTGCTTGAACGGCAAAGCCGGGTGGGGCGCAAGCTGCTGGCCACCGGCAACGGCCGGTGCAATCTGACCAACTACCATGTATCTCCCGATCATTACCATGGGGAGGACAGCAGTTTCTGCGCTCACGCGCTGTGCGCCTTTGACACAGGCACAACGCTGCAGTATTTTGCCTCACTGGGACTGCTGACGGTCAGCGAGGACAGCGGCCGCGTCTACCCCATGAGCAACATGGCCGGCAGTGTGCTGGACGTGCTGCGCTATGGGCTGGAGCGTCCCGGCATCCGGGTCTGCACCGGACAGGCGGTCACCGCCGTAAAGCGAATAGCGGAGGGCTTCACCGTCAGGACCGAGACGGAGGTCTTCGCCGCGCGGAAGGTCATACTGGCCGCCGGCGGAGCCGCAGGCAGCAAGGTGGGCGGCGTCATGGACGGCTATCGCCTTGCCAAAATACTGGGGCACCACCGCACCGCGCTGTACCCCTCCCTGGTGCAGCTAAAGACCGACCCTACCTACCCCCGGGCGCTGAAGGGCGTCAAAGCCGAGTGCGGCATCGCCATCCTCCGGGGCGGCGAGCGTGTGGCGGCGAACCGCGGCGAGGTGCTGTTCACTGAATACGGTGTCAGCGGCCCGGCGATCTTCGACATCTCCCGGGCGGTGTCCACCGGCGGCGAGGGGCTGGTCTGCGCGCTGGACTTCTTCCCCGACTGGGAGCTCCGGGAGGTGCTGGACTGGCTGCGCCTGCGGCGGGAGACCATGGGTGCTCACGAGGCCTCCACCCTGCTGATAGGCTCCTGCCACACCCGGCTGGGGCAGATGCTCTGCAAAGCCGCCGGGTTCACCACTCAGCGCGCCGCCGACCTCACCGACAGCGATCTGGAGCGCATCGCCCGGCAGACGAAGCGCTTTGCGCTCCCCATCACCGGCACCTGCGGCTTTGACCAGGCGCAGGTCACGGCGGGCGGCCTGCGGACGGAGGAATTTGACCCGGAAACGCTGGAAAGCCGCGTCGTTCCGGGGCTGTACGCCTGCGGCGAGGTGCTGGACGTGGACGGCGACTGTGGCGGCTTCAACCTGCAATGGGCCTGGTCGTCCGGGCATCTGGCCGGGCTGCTGCTGTAATAAGTTGACAATAATTTTGATTACGGTAAACCTGTAAACTGCCCGCGGCAGCTTACAGGTTTACTTTTTCGTCTTAATAAAGTCTTAATCCTCCCCCTGCTTGTTTCTTAAGAGGCATTTCGGTACCATGGAGCCAGAAAGGAAAGAAAGGAAGTGCCCCTATGGAACCCACGCTGCGGACCATCAATGCCGTGATCTCGGCGCTGTTTTTTATCTGCTATACCTATCAATTTCTCTATATCCCACTGGTGCTGCTGAAAAAGCGCCGGCCCCTTCCCCACCCTGCCGCGTCCCATCGGTACGCGGTGCTCATCGCTGCGCGGAACGAGGAAAACGTCATTGCCGGGCTGCTGGACTCACTGTCCGCGCAGACCTACGATATGTCCCTGGTAACGGTGTTCGTGGCGGCGGACAACTGCACCGACAGCACCGCCGCCATCGCGCGGGAACATGGGGCGGTGGTGTATGAGCGCTTCAATCACGTGAACGTGGGTAAGGGCTATGCCCTGGATTTTCTGCTGCAGCACATCGGCGCAGACTATCCGGAGGGCTTTGACGGCTACTTCGTGTTCGACGCGGACAACATCCTCTCGCCGGACTACCTCGAGCGCATGAACGAAAGCTTCTCCGCCGGAAACGAGATCGTGACCAGCTACCGCAACAGCAAAAACTTCGGCGACAACTGGATCAGCGCCGGGTATGCTCTGTGGTTCCTGCGGGAGAGCCGCTATCTGAACGGCGCGCGGAACCGGCTGGGCAGCAGCGCCGCCGTGGGCGGGACAGGCTTTCTGTTCTCGCAGCGGATACTGGACGAGAGCCATGGCTGGCGGTTCTATCTGCTGACGGAGGATATCGAGTTTTCCGTGTACCACATTCTGCGGGGCGAGAGGATCGCCATCTGCGAGGACGCGGTGCTGTACGACGAGCAGCCCACCGACTTTCGCCAGTCCGTGCGCCAGCGGCTGCGCTGGGCCAAGGGCTACATACAGGTATTCCGCCGCTACGGCGCGGACCTGCTGAAGGGCACGGCCCGGGGCAGCTGGAGCTGCTTCGATATGTCCATGTCCATCCTGCCGGCGTTTATCCTGACGGCCCTGGGTCTGCTGGCCAACCTGACGCTGACGGCGCTGGGCCTTATGCAGGGCGACGGCGTATGGTTCGCCCTTCGCTCCCTGCTGGAGTGCATGGGCAGTATCCTGGCCACGCTGCTGGTGCTGGGCGGCAACACCGTGGCCAGCGAGTGGCGGCGTATCCACGCGCCGGCGTGGAAAAAGATCGCTTTCACTCTGACGTTCCCGCTGTTTATGCTGACGTATCTGCCCATCTCGCTGGCGGCGCTGTTTATGAAGGTGGAGTGGAAGCCCATCCACCACAGTGTAAACCTGGCGTCGCTCCCCTCCCCCGCTGTGAAGAATTGACCTTGTGCAAAGGCGGGAATAGGGGTATGATAGATGTATTACTCCCACAGGAGGTCCCTCTATGTACACGATTTTGGTCGTTGATGATGAAAAGGATATTGTCTCCGCGCTGGAGATCTATCTCAAGGCCGAGGGCTACCGGGTGCTGTCCGCCTGCAACGGGAAAGAGGCCCTGGCCGCGGCGGCGCGGGAGGACGTGCACCTCATTCTGATGGATATCATGATGCCCGTGATGGACGGACTGTCCGCCATGGCCCAGCTGCGGCAGACCAGCAACGTACCCGTGATCCTGCTGACCGCCAAGGGCGAGGACACCGACAAGGTACTGGGGCTGAACGTGGGCGCGGACGACTATATCACCAAGCCCTTCAACCCGGTGGAGCTGCTGGCCCGGGTACGCTCACAGCTGCGGCGGTATTTGCAGCTGGGCGGCGGGCAGGTGCAGGCCAGCACGCTCATCATCGGCGGCATCTGCCTGGATGACAACGCCAAGACCGTCACCGTGGACGGTGACCCTGTGGCCCTGACACCCAAGGAGTACGACATCCTGCGGTTCCTCATGCGGAACGCGGGGACGGTGTTCTCCCCCAATGAGATCTACCGCCGGGTGTGGGAGGATGTGCCGCTGAACGCCGCGGACGCCATCGCGGTACACATCCGGCACCTGCGGGAAAAGCTGGAGATCAACCCCTCAGAGCCCCGGTACATCAAGGTGGTCTGGGGCAAGGGCTATAAGATGGAGGGTGGCATCTCATGAAGGGATTTTTAGACAAGACGTGGGCGAAGGCCGCCGCCTTCGTGCTGACGCTGGTGTTCGGCGTTCTGACCGTTCTGGGCGGCGTGGGTGTGGGTATCCTTATCAGCTACGACGTGTTTCTGGACGGCGGCGACTTCCTGCGCCAGACGATGTACGAGGGAAACTGCGTCAGATCCATCGACACCGCCGACAGCTTCCTGCGCGGCACGCTGGCCAATGCGGGCGTGCTGGTCAGTGACGGTACCTATGACTACAGTACCGTTGAAAATGGAGATGTCACCGAGGAGGAGCGGGCTCAGGTGATCAGCGACCTGCCCCGCGTTTTTGCGGAGGAGTTCTCCCGCGATGCCGCCGACTGTCACCTGACCGTCACCGTCAGAGGAAATGGGGAGGTCGTCGGTACCTTTGAAAATTTTGAACTGACAGACGGCGACAAGCCGCTGTACGCCACGCAGGAGACGTTCACCTATCAGCTGAACACCGGCAATACGGCCATGGTCACCATTGCCGCCGATCTGCTGCGCACCGAGGAGGTGCCCTCTTATTCCTATCTGCTGGACATGTGGCTGGTGGAGCATACCGCCCTGACGGTGATTCTGACCGTGCTGTTCGCGGCGCTGGCACTGTTCTTCTTCTGCTTGCTCATGGCCTCTGCCGGCCATTGGGCGAGGCATGAGGGCATCCATCTGACGTGGCTGGACAAGATCCCCGCGGATGTATGGCTGATCGTGCTGCTGTGTACGTTTTTCATTGGCTGGGAAGCGTTCTATTACGGGTGGGGACGCGTTTTCTTCTGCGCGGCGCTGGTGCCGCTGGTGCTGCTGTTCCTGTGCGCCTTTGCCGCCCAGTGCAAGGCGGGCACCGTCCTGCGGAGCGCGCTGATCGCGCGGATAGCCCGGTTCCTCTGGCGCATTGTCCGTTCGCTGTTTCTGGGGCTGTGGCGCATCGCCAGAAGCCTGCCGCTGATCTGGAAGACAGCTTTGGCGGGGCTGATACTGGTGTTTATTGAATTCGTCCTCTTCATACAGGACTACTACGGCACCCTCGCCGCGCCGTTTCTGGCACTGAAGCTCGCAGAACTGCTGGCGGCCCTGTATATCGCCCTGAACCTGCGGGCGCTGCAGAAGGGCGGCGAAAAGCTGGCGAACGGCGACTTCTCCTCGCCCATCGACACGAAGTACCTCATCGGCGACTTCAAGCGCTACGGCCAGGAGCTCAACGACGTGCAGTCCGGCCTGGAGCAGGCGGTGCAGGAGCAGATGAAGGCCGAGCACCTGAAGACAGAGCTCATCACCAACGTGTCCCACGACATCAAGACGCCGCTGACCTCCATCGTCAACTATGTGGACCTGCTGAAAAAGGAGGACATCCCCTCCCCAGAGGCCCGGGAGTACATCGCCGTGCTGGACCGGCAGAGCCATCGGCTGAAAAAGCTGACAGAGGATCTGGTGGAGGCGTCCAAAGCCTCCTCCGGCGTACTGAATGTGGACCTACAGCCCACGGACGTGAACGTGCTGTTTTCACAGATCGAGGGCGAGTATCAGGAACGGTTGGCCGCCTGCCAGTTGACGCTGGTAACGCAGCCTCCCGCACCGGGTACCGTCATCCGCGCCGACAGTCGTTTGCTGAGCCGCGTCATGGACAATCTGGTGTCCAACATCTGCAAGTACGCCCTGCCCAGCACACGGGTCTACGTGGTTTCCACGCTGTCCCGGGAGGCCGTTACCATCAGCTTCAAGAACGTCTCGCGGGACGAGCTGAATATCTCCCCCGACGAGCTGATGGAGCGTTTTGTGCGCGGCGATGCCTCGCGGCACACGGAGGGCAGCGGACTGGGGCTGTCCATCGCACGGAGCCTGGTGCAGCTGCAGGGCGGCCGCTTCGACCTGGCCATCGACGCCGACCTTTTCCGCGCGGATATCACCTTCCCGCTGTCGGAGAGCGCAGCAAGCTAAGTGTTTTATACAGATCTGAATAAGGTCGTCATCGGCAGGCAAGCGCCCGCCGATGACGACCTTATTTATGTAAACCAAAAACTTTCTCTTCCCTTCCACCCGCAGCTGTGGTATACTGAAAAAGTATCCGGGTATAGCGAAGTTGGTAGCGCGCTTGATTTGGGAATACATGCGGAAGCTCTGAAAAAACTTAATATCGGGGTGTTGCGCAGTTGGTAGCGCGCCTGCTTTGGGAGCGCCGTGGCGGTATCCGGGACGGGGCATTGTGAAACGCCGCAAAGCCTTGCAACACCTGCGTTTGCTGGATTTTCCCCGATTGCCGAAAGCGGCACAAAAGCGGCTTTGACCACATAAATGACCACAGACAGAAAAAACTTTATTTTTACCCCTCGCCGTGGTATCATGGCAGGAAAGTGAATATCCGGGTGTAGCGAAGTTGGTATCGCGCTTGATTTGGGTGCGGGTCGCTCCCCCTTCAAGCCGGAAAATACCGTGACCGCAATCCCTTGATATGTCTGCGATACAGGCACTTCCCCCGCAAGCCGAGGTGGTCAAAAAAACCGCCTGACCACATGTTTGACCACATCTGGTACAAAACTGAATTACCAGAAATCCGGGATTAGCGCAGTTGGTAGCGCGGGTGGTTTGGGACCATCAGGCCGGGAGTTCGAGCCTCCCATCTCGGACCACAGCCCCTCTGAAATCATTGATTTCAGAGGGGTTTTCTTATTCTTTGTCTATTGCGACATATTCAAAAGTTATAGTTTTTAGAAACTGGATTTAATTTCACCATATTGTGTATTCAGCTTTTTTGCGATATAATTTTATTGTCAAAAGTTAAATGACATGTTGACTTGTACAAGTATTCTACTGTTGACTTGTACAAGTATTCTACACGCTTGATCTTTTTACTTAACATGCCGGAGGATACAAGATAGTGGAAAAGAACAATCTTTTTTTTGAAAAGCTGACGCCTGTAAATGACAGTGATATCAGTATATACGAAGCAGCCATAGACTTCGTTTTCAAGAATGATGATGTAAGAAATATTGCTATTTCCGGTGCCTATGGTGCAGGCAAGAGCAGTGTGCTCGCCTCTTATAAAACCAAACATTCCAGCACTAAGTTTCTACACATTTCTTTGGCCCATTTTCAGGATACTCAGGACGAAGGTAGCTCTAACGAGCCTATTAAGAATTCAGTCCTTGAGGGCAAAATTCTCAACCAGCTAATTCACCAAATACCAGCAAATAAGATCCCTCAGACTAATTTTAGAATAAAGAAATCCACAGGTAATAAAATCATCTTTGGCTATACGACTGCAACTGCACTTCTTTTGTTGACTCTGCTTCACATTCTATTTTTTGATAATTGGTCAGCTTTTGTTGACACCATTCCAACCGGAAAAATCCAACAAATTTTAAGTCTTTCTGCCACAAGTACAGCCCTCCTTGTCAGCGGCATTGTATTCTTTGCCATCTTTTGTTTCTTTTCTTTCCGAATTCTGTTGACCCAGAAGAATAAAAGCATTTTTAAGAAACTAAGCTTCCAGGGAAATGAAATTGAAATTTTTGAAGAAAGCGATGACTCTTATTTCGATAAATACCTCAACGAAGTTCTATACCTCTTTGAAAATGTCGATGAAGATGTAGTTGTATTTGAGGATATGGATCGTTTTGATGCGAGTCGGATTTTCGAAAGGCTACGCGAAATCAACACTCTTGTAAACCTCCAGCGAAAGAAAGATAATAAACCCGTTCTTCGGTTTTTCTATTTACTGCGCGATGACATTTTCATTTCTAAGGACCGAACGAAATTCTTTGACTGTATTATCCCTGTAGTGCCAGTCGTAGATAGTTCCAATTCTTACAACCAGTTTATTTCACATCTTGAAAAGAACAATCTTCTCTCAGAGTTTAACGATGGATTTCTGCAAGGCATATCTTTGTATGTAGATGATATGCGGCTGCTCAAAAATATCTGTAATGAGTTCTTGGTCTACTATAATAGGCTAAATACCACTGAACTTGATTACAACAAAATGTTTGCGTTAATCACTTATAAAAATCTTTTCCCTCGAGATTTTAGCGATTTGCAGCTCAACAAAGGATTTGTATATGCTCTTTTTGATAATAAGAGAAATTTCATTGATAATACATGTGCTGAACTAAAATCCAAGATTGAGGCAACAAAAAAACGTATTACAGATGCAAACACTGAACTTACTATATCAAAAAGTGAATTAGATCTTATTTTCAAGCCCAAAAGAAATTACTACTCTCGATTAACTGATTCCGATCAGGCTGACTATGATAGAAGATTGCA
>OHWR01000536.1_pt1 | contig 18201 bp, 18 predicted proteins | sample 1579771 | NCBI WGS metagenome assembly OHWR01 (sample SAMEA3882542, study PRJEB24775) | human gut metagenome | biome: human-associated habitat; feature: intestine environment; material: feces | place: Netherlands | collected 2009/2010 | reverse complement strand
CATCCGTATCCGGGTAGCAGTACATGGACTGCACTGTGGTGTAGACATCATACTTCGAGAACATAATCAGCCCTTCTTCGCGTACTTTGCACGCAGTTCATTCACGATTTGCTGATAGCTGGCCTGACCGCTGCCGATGCGGTCAAGGTTGCTGCGCGTATCTTTGCTGATGGTCATGCCCTCAATGGCAAAGGTGCCGTACACATTGCGGAGGTTGCTTTTGTGCTGGGCAGAGGTAGTGCATTTGACACTCATAATTAAGCCTCCTGTGATTTGTATGATACTATATAAAGTTTATCGTGTATGTGTTCTCTTGTCAATCTATAACTTGCTGTCAAAAGAAAAAACGCAGCTTCTATTCAGTCGAATTACATCACGATTTCACAGGGCTTTGACAAGTGATTTCAGTGCCACAAGAATCGTAATTATCACAGTTCTTGGCATTTTCTTTTGCCAATTCTGCCGAAAAGTTTTTCACATACACCAAACTTGGCCTTCCTAAACCTCTGCGTTTTCGTTCAATCAAACCAAATTCTTCAAGCTCCCGCAGCAACTTCGTCGCTTTGTTGTCTGCGCAACACAATGACCTCTTGACATCCTCGATCGTGAAGATGATGAACACCCGGTTCTGCTCGTCCAGCCAGCCGTTTTTGGCTGACAGGCTCATCCGATCCAGCAGGATGCCGTAGAGTGTTTTGGCATCGGTTGACAGATTTTGAAACCGCTGCTCCTGAAACAGAGCCTTTGGAATGCGGTAGAAGGAGAACAGCTCTCCGGCTTGTCCGTAGAAGTAGTCGTAGCTCATGGCATTAACGAATCATCAACTCACGGTCTGCAGCTCCCTTCATATACATGGCTTCTGCGATGTCATCTTCTGCCAATATGATTGCGGACTCCAATTCAAGGTACTTGTGTTTCTGCGCATCGTTCATCATTCGTAAGAACTCTTGTTCGATTGCGTCACGCTTGCTTGCTGCCTGCTGATAGCGTGGTGTTTTCAACAGTTCTTCCCATTCAGGCTGAACGGCTTTGCTGAAATAGTTCAGCATAAAGTCTTTATCCATAGGCATCCTCCTATTTTCGAACGTGTTATGTGCAAAAATAAAAACGCAGCTTCTATTCAGTCAGAGTAGAAGTTGCGTTTTGCGGCTAGTTTGTGTGTTAGACCATCACTATTTACTTTTCTGCTTCAATACACTGCCTTAAAACATCACAGAATGCCATATCATCGTCTACGGCAGTGATTGCAGCGTTGATCAAAGTTTCTCGGTCAGTGTTACCCCAGTTGATGTGCAGACCATATTCCAACGCCATGCAGCGAATCAATTCACGGGTGCTACGGCCATTTCCCTCACGGAATGGATGGATGATGTTCAGTTCGGCCATCGTCTGCGACAGATTTTGAATCTGTTTTTCTTCATCTTGTTCGGCAAGCAGCTTCTTGGCATGAATGTTTTTGAACACACGATCTAATTCTCGGTCAATCAGGTCTGGTGGGTAGAACATCGTGTCACCCTTGCTGATTTGTTCTTTGCGGATGTGCCCTGCAAAGGGATACACATCTTCAAAAAGGAAACGGTGAATCCGAAACAGGTGAGTTTTTGTAAACCGTCCCTTGATTGGTTCCTGCAACAGAGCCATCTGTTTCACCGCCGTAAATTCCTCTTCGGCCTGTTTAAGTTCTGTTTTGTCACGGATGTCCAATTTGTTGATCAGAACATCCGTATCCGGGTAGCAGTACATGGACTGCACTGTGGTGTAGACATCATACTTTGAGAACATAATCAGCCCTTCTTCGCGTACTTTGCGCGCAGTTCATTCACGACCTGCTGATAGCTGGCCTGACCGCTGCCAATGCGGTCAAGGTTGCTGCGTGTATCTTTGCTGATGGTCATGCCCTCAATGGCAAAGGTTCCATACACATTGCGGAGGTTGCTCTTGTGCTGGGCAGGGGTAGTATACTTGACGCTCATGGTTTGGCCTCCTTCTGATTTACATGATACTATATAAAGTTTATCGTGTATGCGTACTCTTGTCAATCTATAACTTGCTGTCAAATGTAAAAAAGCGCATCTTCCATTCATCAAGAGTAGAAGCTGCGCTTTTACGGTACATCGTGTTTTATTGTAAATTAGGATGCGATACATCTGAACCCCATGTGAGCTATATCTCAAGGGCCTGTAGCTCACTTGTCCGCCAACCATATTACGCCCCAAACAGCTTCATCCTGAAAATCAGCGGCTTGGTGGTCGTACTTACAGTCAGGAAAGTCCATTGGGCTGGCAGGACATTTTATATGGACGAATATACGTTGATTTTTCTTTTCTCACATTGCATAAGGTGTGCACAAAAGCGAGACTGTTGGGAGAGCGTTCGGTTCGCATCCGAGAGGTCAAGGGTTCGAATCCCTCTAGGTCCATAAAACGCCGTATCGTGTTAAACGATACGGCGTTTCTTTTTGTCTTGGGCAGCTGTTTTTTCAATACAGCTGCCCATCGGGATGTGATACAAGCAAGTTGCTATCCGATAGCCTCAAAAACAAATTGTACTACGATTGTTTTTAAAAAGTTCTGTATTACTACTCGCACCAGACAAGGAAGATCCAAACCTTTTCTCGAAAGAGAAAGGTTCGGATTTTTTGTTTTTGGCGGCGTGCCCCGCCGCACAACAAAAGCATCCGCAGCGCATGGCCGGGCTGCTTCAGCTCAGGCGCAGTGCGCTGCGGATGCTTATTTTTTATGCCGCGCCCCCTCTCCTAATGGGGAAGTCAGGGCATCGGCTGCGTTTTGATGTCATTTGCCGGAACACGCCCGCGTTCTTGGCTCTCCGGTCAGGGGAGCTGCCGGGCGAAGCGAGACTGAGAGGTTTTATCCTGCCAGCTTGCGGTAGGCGTTCAGCACCTGATAGGCCGGGATGCTGCTGCCCGGGGCAAATTTGCCGTTCAGGCGGCGCTTCATCAGCCCTTGCTCCACGCACCACTGGGCTGCCTTGGCGGTATCCGGGTCTGCCACGTCTGCAAAGGCCGGGGCCTCGGCAGGCTCGGGACGGCCTGCAGTGTTCCACAGCAGCAGCGCGGTCTGGGCGCGGTTCTCGGGTGCAGCCACGCCTTCCGGCAGCAGGGCTTGCAGCTTGCGGCCGGAAACATAATTGTACACGCCGTAGCCCACAACGCCAGCCGCCGCTGCGCCAGCCGCCGCCACGATGACGACCGCACCGCCGCCGTCACCGCCGCCGGTAGAGCCGCCGGGGGTGGTGCCGCCCGGGGTAGAGCCACCGGGGGTGCCGCCCGGGGTCAGACTGCGGACATAGCCGCAGACGTTGCAGGTGGTATCCTTGTCGTCATCGTAGACATGGGCTTCGGTGTCCTGCACCGTATGGCAGATGGGGCACTCCATCCAGTGACTGTGCTCGTCGTGGGTCATTTCCATCTTGTGGTCGTGCTCAAATCCGCCCGGACTCAGCGACACCGAATAATGCTTTATTGCGCAATATTCCGTATCATCGTTCTGGGTCCAGATGAACTCTGTTTCCCGTCCGTTCACTGTGCAGACGGTATCCTTGCTAAACTTATATCCGGGTTTTGCGTACAGACCCACCTGAAGGGTGTACCGTTTGCCCGGCCTGAAGGAGCCGGTGATCGGCTTGCCGCCTACGTCGTCGCCCTCGACCCAGTAGATCTTGGCGTCACAGACGTCTGCTCCGTTGTCCAGAATAACAACGGTCTCGTCCGGCATTTCGTTCTTTTTGGGTGTGTTTACACGGAGATTCACCTGCTTGATTCTGGTAATGGTCAGCACCTGCAGACTGAATACGCTGGTCAGTCCATTGCCGCAATCGTAGGTGTAAGTTACCCGGTCTGCACCCGGGTTCACCTTCAGGGTGTTGCCCTCCACAGTGCCGCCAACCCATTCACTGGTCTTATCTACGTCAAATCCAGCAGGGAGGGTACTCAAGTCAAACGTACGTTCGGTCTCATCAATGGTAATGGGGTACTTGTTTCCAGAGCACTCGAAGTTTTCTGGCGTTAGCTTGGTGTTGTAGCTTAGGTTCAAAGATGTCAGCTGGTTATTGGAGCAATACAGCTTCTTCAAGTTGCGAAAACACGTAATGCCCCACAGGCTGGTAATATTTTTGTTGCGGACATCGATCGTAGTGACAGCTCTCCATTCGCCTGGCTCCAGAATTCCATTCGGTTCTCCATCCTCCGATCCTCCTTTGTCAAACGTCGTTCTGATATATTCCAGGAACGTTTTGTCCGGAAAGTTTTCGCTGTGCAGGGGAACCCAGAAATCGACTTCATCGTCCGCAAAGGCGCTGAAGGGCAGGAAGGTGAATACCATTGCCAGCGTCAAAAGGGCACTGACAAGGCGCGTTCGTTTTGAGAATCGTTGTTTCATGGGGTGCTCCTTTCTGTGGTAAAATTTTTTTTCAGGGCCCCATTCGGGAGAAGCTGACGCTTCCCCCGAAAAAAGGGCACCCTTTTTCAAAAAGTGGTCATTGCCCGGCAGGGGGCAGAATGGTCATTCTGCCGTCCACCGCCGCATCCAGCATCTCGTGCTCCCGGAAATATTCCATCAGGATATCCTGGCAGGAGGTGGCCACGCTGCGGGGCTTCTGGATCTTGCAGATGGTATCATAGGAGATGTTGAAAAAGCTCTCGATGTTTTTGAAGTGGTAGTTCTGCAGGCCCACGGTGAACAGGGCATCGTCGCCGATCTCCTTGCCCACCTCTCTGCCGCAGTAGGTAAAGTAATCAAAATCGCCCTTGCGGCGGTCGTACCGCAGGCGCAGGGTGGAGGGCAGCTGGTAGAACTCCGTATGGCCGGTGTAGGCTTCCTCCCGCAGCATGTAATGGAGCATCTGACGCAGCTGCTGGCCGGTCACCTTGAACATGAATACGCCGTCATCGTAGGGGAAGCCCTCGATAAGGTCGCCGTAGGTAACGATGGGGCCCAGCTTTTCGGCCCGGATGCTGCCGGAGCCGATCAGCATTACATCCACCCCAAGGCTGCGGGTAAAGATATCGGCAAACAGGTTGCCAAGCTCGGTCTCCTGCGTGCGCTGGGGGTGGGTAAGCTCCCGGCGGAAGCGCCCTACGATGTGGCTGTACTTTTCGTCCACCTGACTGGTGAAGCGGTGCAGCACCTGCTCCATGGCAGGGTTGCGGGGGCAGGTCTCGGCGCAGATGGGCACGGTGCGCCATGTGTAGGAATCGATGCAGTTGTTGTCCGTGTCCACGATGATGTCAAAGCGCCCGATCTGGTCGGTGCCGGTGCCCGCCTGTGCAATGATCACGCCGTTTTCCTCCACCTCGTGTTCCAGGTAGGTGTGGCTGTGCCCGCCGATGATCAGGTCCACCCCCCAGGCCGGGTCCAGCTGGCGGGCCAGATGGCGGTCCTCCTCAAAGCCGATGTGGGTCAGCAGCACGGTAAAATCAATATCGATGCTGTTGTGGGCGTTGCAGATCTTGCCCACCTCGGCGGCAGCGGCGGCGGTGTCCACAAAGGAGCCCACCAGCGATTCGGACTTGGTCTGGTTGATGACGTCTTGCGTGATGATGCCGATGAAGAGGATGTTCATGCCGTCCACCCGCAGGATCTTGTAGGGGGTGAACAGCCGGGTGGGGGTGTTTTTGATGTAGAGGTTTGCGTTGATGATGGGGAACCGCGCACATTTTTCGATGAACAGCAGGTGGGCGATGCCGTAATCCACCTCGTGGTTGCCGATGGTAACCACGTCCGGGGCAAGGGCGTTCATGATCTCGATGGTGGAAAGCCCCTTGTATTCGGAATCAATGACCGAGCCCCGGAACATATCACCTGCAATGGCGTAGATGGTGTTGGGCTGTTCTGCCCGCACCTTTTCGATGTAGCCGGACAGCATGGAAACGCCGCCCACCAGTTTTTCGTCCACCTGCTCTGCCAGAAAATCTCCGTGCAGATCATTGGAGTGGAGGATGGTGATCTTTTTGGTGTGTTTCATGCTTCTTTTCCCCCTTCCTCCATCAGCAGATCCATAAATCGCTCGGTGAACAGCTTTTCATCTACTTTTTTAATGACCTGTGCATTAAACCGACTGATCTCCGGCATCGCCTCATAGGTACGGCCTTTCTGGTAAAAGATCACCTGGCCATAGGCATGCCCCGGCTCGGTACAGCAATGACAGTGGCATGCCACCTTATCCTGAACAAATTCCGGCCATACTGCAGCTGCCATGGCAATGGCATCGGGAAGATCCACCATATGTACCCCTCTGGTATCCAGATTGAACTGCAAAAGCTTGGAAGTGGCCTGCTCCAAAAACTGTGCCGGTTTGGATCCATGGGCCAGATAGGACAGCTCATAGCGATCCAGACCGATATTGCCGGCACAGAGATCAAATCCGGCAATCGTCACCGGAATTTCCAGATCCAGCATCAGAGCATAGGCTTCTGCATCAATAAATACATTGAATTCTGAAACCGGTGTTGCATTTCCAAATCCAAAGCCCGGTGTTCCCATGGACCAGATGTGTTTCACCTTAGACATGATCTCACGATCGGTCAGAATCGCCAGTGCAATATTCGTGGCAGGTCCCAGCACAACCAGCTCCACCTCATTCGGGTAGCGTTCCACCTGCTCCAGAATAAATTCCACCGCACGTTTCTCTTCGGGTGAGCGTTTGGGATGGATGATATCACAGTCACCCATGCCATCTTTTCCATGGACACTGATCGTTTCGTGTCGTTCGCGGAACAGTGGACGCTTCGCTCCCAGATAAACCGGTGCATCACTTCCACATACCTCGAGGGTCATCAGTGCATTGTCCGTTGCCTGCTTAAGCCCTACGTTTCCAGCCACAATCGTCACACCCAGAAGATCTATCTCCTCACTCAAAGCAGCGATCATAAGCGCCGCAGCATCATCAGAAGCCGTATCCGTATCAACAATAAACCTTCTCATTGTTTTCTCCTTTAGCCCATGCCCTCCTGCCGTGCAAAGTAGACGGTGTTCACAAGGCTCAGGTAGCTCTCCTCGCCCTCCAGATAGAACTTGAGGGCAAGGGTGTTTTCGTCCTCCAGCGTAACGGCATAGCGGGAGCCGTCCTCCCCGGTAAAGGTGGCGTACCACTCCTGATTGGACTGGAAGGGCACCTCCGGGGTGCCATCGTGGTAGAACAGCTCTGCCTCCTCCACGTTCAGCTCCGGGTAGGGGGTGATGTAGCTGGCGGTCAGGGGCAGCTGGCTGCCCTCGGTGTCGGCATCGGTGGGCAAAAAGCACATCCGGTCGGCGTCTGCGGGGTCGGTGTCAAAATAGCCCTCGTCGGTGTCGCGGCCGGTCTCCAGCCAGTTACCTTCCAGCGACCACGGGCTGGTGTCGGTCTCCCAGTCGTCCCCTTCCGGGTAGATGGTAAAATCGCACACGCCCTCGGCTTCCACCACATGGCCGTTCTCGCCGGAAAGGAAGGGGCTGAATACCAGCTCTTCGCCGGTGCTGGGGTACAGTTCCACCTCGGTGTTGGGGACGATATCGCTGATGTTGCACAGCAGCAGGATGGGCTGACCGTCCTCACTGTAATAGAGCTGTTTACCGCGCTGGAGCGGTTTTTCGGCATCGTCTGTCAGGCTCGTCTCGTAGACGAACAGGGTGGCCTGCGCCTCCTGCGGGAAGATGCAGTACAGGTCGCACCCGCCATCCGGTGCCACGACCCAGTGATCCTGCGGGATGTCGTAGACAAAGCCCCACAGCTCCCGCAGGTCGGTCTGGCTGTCCAGCACCTGCTGCACATCGGTGGTGATCTCGTAGGAGCCGCCCAGATACAGCACGCAGGCGCGGTATTCGTCCTCCCCTGCCAGAAGGCGCATGTAGGTCACGTCCTCCGGCTCGGTGTACTCCTGTTTGGCGGAGGACGATGCGATCATGTTGTCTCCGTCCAGCCTGTTTTCGGGCTTGGAGCTGGGGGTGCTGCTGCCGTTGCCGCAGCCCGCCAGACCGATGGCCAGCGCCAGCAGGGCGGCCAGAAGTTTCAGGTTTTTCATAGGTTCTCCTTTCTCATGCCCTGCCGGGGCGCACCTCAGGGGGCAGCGCCGGTCAGCGGGTAGTTGGAAAAATCATACACGCCATCCACCGGCACAGGGCGGCCGGTCTCGGCGGAAAGCTGCGGGTTCCAGTCCAGCGGGCGTCCGGTGCTGCAATAGACCGTTACCATGGTGTCGGTGTCCTCCCTGCTGCCGTTGCACAGCAGCAGAATGGGCTGGCCACCCTGCCTGCCGTAAAGCTCCTTGCCCGTCTCGTTCGGGTACTGAGGATCCTGCTTTTCATAGACAAAAAGCGTATCCTCCTTACGCACGGCAAAGATGCAGTACAGCTCCCGCCCGCCGCCCGGCGCTGCGACCCAGCGGTCTGCCGGGATGTCCGCAACAAACTGCCACGGCTGTTCCGGTAAGCTGTCCAGCACGGCATGCACATCGGTGGTGCGCTCCGGGACGCTGCCCAGATAGAGCACCCCGGCAAGGTCTCCGTTTTCCCCGGCCAGCTGCCGCAGCGCGGCAAGCTGCTCCGGCTCAGCAGAATCGGCACCGGAAGCCGCTGTGCTGCTGCCCTGCCCGGCGCTGCCGGGGGCGGGGCGGACGGGGTCGCCGTCCACCGCACCGCACCCTGCCAGACTGAAAGCCAGTGCAAGCAGTGCTGCAAAAGTTTTCATGGCTTTCATGTCAGCCCCTTTGTTTTATGCCCACGGGTCGGCAGACGCCGGGATGCGGATACCGGTCATCAGGTACTGATCCCACAAGAACCACTGCCCGTCGCCCTTGCGGCGCAGCTTGATGGGGCGGGGGCTGTCGGCGCCGCCGCAGGGGATGAACAGCTTGCAGTAACCTTCCTCCACGTTGGAGGTGTGGTTGCTGCCCACCAGCAGGGTGAAGGGCTGGCGGGGGGTATAGCCGTTTTCCGGCGACGCACCCACAAAGTAGGAGAACGGGATATAGCTCTTGCCGTCCCGGAAGCGGTCGTTCAGGAAGGAAATCTCCTGCCCGTTCATGGGGCGGGGACCCCGCAGCCAGTTGAGCATCTCCAGCCCGATGGATTTGTCGGCACCGTAGGCGCACAGCGCGCAGACGGTGAGGGCTGCGGTCTTAAAGGGGGTGTCCAGACTGGCCTCCGGCAGTGCCTGCATCTGGGCAAGGCTTTCCGGCAGAGCCTGAAAGGTAAAGGTGACGGTCTGGTTGCCGCCGGTGGCAGCCGTGGCCTGCTTCATCTTATCAAAAAGTCCCATGAAAATACTCCTTTCTGTTTCAGCTGTGAGGGTTCAGCCCCGTTTTGGGTCGTAGCGGGGCACGGTCCGTTTGCGGACCACCTTTTGGTCCAAGTCCAGACTGAGGTTTGCGAAATAGCCGTTTTCAAAATACCATGCAAGGTCCTTTGTGTCCATGCCAACGCTGTTGCACAGCCACCGCAGGGGCACCTCCGGCCCGGAGTAGCTCTCCACCCTGCGGGCGATGGTTCTTGCATGGTAGCGGCGTTTTTCGTTGCGTGCGAACAGAACAAGGGGCACTGCGCCCACCACGATCCAGAACACATACCCGACAACGTGGGAGGTGTCCTTGGCCTGCAGGTCCAGACAGAGGGTATACAGCCCGCCGACAGAGCAGAACACGCAGAAGGCAAGCCCCGCGTTCCGCAGCCATTTGAGGACACGGGGAATCTCGCCGCGGGCTTTTTCCGAAAGATAAGGGTTCATAAACATGCTCCTTTCAGAACGAGCCGCCTCCACCGCCGTGGGTGGTGCCGCTGGAAGAGGTGTGGGTGGAGCTGCCGCCGGAATCGCTGGAGCTGGACTCCTTCGGCCGCTCGGTGCGGTGCACGTCACGGTACAGGAACAGCTCCCGGCTGTTGGTCAGATTCATGCTGCCCTCCCGCACATAGCTGGCGGCATTCTCCTGGAACGCCACGCTGCGCAGCTGGCTTTTCATTACGCTGACGACGACCCATGCCAGCACAAGGCCGATGCCCAGCGCAAGGAACAGGTACATGAGAGACAGCGGCTCCCGGGGCAGGTTATTCACATCATAGGGGTGGCCCGCCCGGGCAGCGTCGATGTAGGTATCCGACCATTGGACAAAGGTGCGGAAGGCACCGGCGTAGTCTCCATCGGCCATGAAGGGGGTCATCTGCTCGCCAAGGTACTGGATGCCGGCATCCGTAAAGGCGGTGATGCCGTAGCCGCAGGTGGAGATGTGCCACTTGCGGTCGCCCACGCTCACCAGCAGCAGCACGCCGTCCATATCGGGGCCGTAGCCGTACTGGCAGTAGTCATACAGATCATCGGCAAACTGCTCCATGCTGTCGGCACCAACGCTTTCCATCGACTCGATGGTGGCAATGGTCACATCGAAGCTCTGGCGCAGGCTCAGCTCTTCCAGTGCGTCCTCCAGCTCGTTGTCCTCGTCCTCGGTCAGCACCTCAGCGTCGTCGAACATGCGGTAGTACAGGTCGGCAAAGCCGCCCTCCACCGCAAAGGCCGGAACAGCCAGCGCCGCCGCAAGAATCAGTGCTGCCAGCGCCGCAAAGAGGGAGTGCAGTCGGTTGGAAGTCTTTTTCATCGTTCGTCCCTCCTTTACAGGATCCGTGCCAGCCACAGCAGCCACATCACGCCGTAGGACGCGGCGGAAAGGGCAGCCGTAAGGCCCAGCATCCACTTGCGGGCAGCGCCCTTGTCCACGGGCAGGTCGCCCACAAATTTGCCGCTCTGGCCGTTCATGGCAAACAGGTAGTTTTCGCCCCGCCAGCTGGTGCTCAGCAGCCAGACCGGGAACAGAGCGTACTTTGCCTTGCCGCCGTGCAGCTGGATGCTGCTGTTATCCACCTTGACCGAATCGTAGCCGGTAACGGTCTGCTGGAACGTCTCCTCAGTGGAGCGACGGATGCGCTTGTTGGCCCGCTCGATGCTGTCCTCGGCGCTCACATCGTATTTATCCGCCACATAGCCAGCCAGATAGGCGGTCTGGAAGGGGATGGCGTCCTGCATGGCAAAGGGCTCGATGGATTCCATCAGGTCGTCCTCGATCTTGGACGAGCCGTCCACCGGCACGGCATCAAAACCCAAGGTGCCGTCCCGCCGGACGGAGTAGTAGTTGGTCTCGGTATAGTCGTATTTGCTGTCCGACCAGCTGCGGGTCCGGGTGGCGGTAAAGCGCAGCTGGGCGTCGGCGTCGCTGTCGAAGAGCCAGAAGGGCACATACACGCCCTTGATCTCGTCGATGTGGTTCTGGCTGCGGAACACCCGGGGCAGCAGGGTCTTGCCCTTGAGATGCTCCTGCAGCTTTGCCTTGGCGGCCTTTTTGTCCAGCTTGAAGGGGATGATGAGGTCGGGGCGCAGGTCTCCGGCAAACTGTCCGGTGAGGACGATGGGGTTGCCGCAGAAAGGGCAGGCCGAGGCGGCCATGGTGTCGTCGCCCACGATCTCGCCGCCGCAGCTCTTGCAGCTGTAAGTATGCAGACCGGCGGTCTCTCCTTCTGCCCAGCTGCCGCCGGGGGGCGCCCACTCCATCTCGCTGGGCTTTTCGTCCTTCAGTTCCTCATCGTAGCCCTTGAGGGTATCCACATCGAACTCGGTGTCGCAGTAGGGGCATTTCATCTTCTGGGTGGCGCTGTCAAATTGGATGGCGCCATCGCAGCAGGGGCACTTGTATTCCAGCATTCCTGCCATAGCGTTTCCTCCTGTTGTTCCAAAGGGGGCCGGGGGCTCTTCCCCGGCCCCGCTGTTTTTGCGTCAGTCTTCCCGCCAAAGCGGTCGGCTCAGAAATCCGTAGTGATGCGGAACACCACCGGTTCGTCCGGCTCGGTGGCTTTGCCGTGGTGGCCCACTGCCAGGAAAGCGTTTTCTTCCAGCGGCAGGAAAACATCAAAGGTGCAGAAGTCGCCGCACAGCTGGCACAGGGTCTCGCGCTCACCCACGGGAAGGGACTTTTCCAAAAAAGTGCCGTCCGGCGCGTACAGCTCCCACATATAGCCCGTGTCCAGCAGATAGCCGTTGGGGCGCTTCATCATCACGGCGTCAAAGCTGCCCACCGGCTGTGAGCTGCGGGCCAGCTCATTGCCGTCCAGATCAAAGGCGGCAAGGTAGTAATCGCCGCTGGAATCCAGCTCGCCCACCGTCAGCAGCTCGTCCCCGCTGAGGTTCAGGGAGGGCATGCTGCAGAAGGGGCCGATCTCGTTATCGCCCTCCAGCGTCAGCTCGGTGTACTCGCCGTCCTGCACCAGCACCGGTGCGGAGTCGGTCCAGTAGATTACGGTCAGATCCCGATCCTTGGAGGAATAGCAGCTGCCCATGTAGTCCAGTGCGTCGCCGGGCTCTTCCGGGTCGCTGCTGTTCAGATCGTAGCAGTAGACATCAAAGTTGTCCATGGCGTACAGGATGCCATTGCGGTCGATGCTGAGGGCGTTGCTGCCGTCAATGTTGTACTCTTCCACCGGGGTCAGCCGGTCGTCCTTGATGGCATACTCGAAGATCTTGGCAGACTGCTTTTCATCGTCCTCGTTGTAGAAACTGAAGAAGTAATTGCCCCGGTAGCTGTCCGCGTGGATCAAATGATAGGCACCGCATACCTCGCGGCGGACGTCAAAGGGGATGTACTGCGCCTTGAAGGTGTATTCGCCGATGGTCAGCTCCCCGGTCTGGAACTGGGTCACAGGGGCCCCTGCGGGGGCGGCTTTGTCCTCTGCAGCTTCCGGCGGTGCCGAAGCGGACGGGGCACTGCTGCTGGAAGCCGGTGCACTGGAAACGCTGGATGCGCTGGATGCGCTGGCAGCACCGGAGCCGCCGCAGGCGGTCAGCCCGAGGGCGGCGGTGGCAAGGCCCATGGCCTTGAGGAAATCTCTGCGCTGGATCTTTCTCATATCCGTTCCTCCTTTTGGGGTCACTGCACTTTTGCAAAGGCTTCGTCAGCACGGCGGCTGTATACTGCCATGCCGCCGGTCTGGGCATCGTTGGCCAGATTGATGTTCTCCACAAAGCGGGCCTTTTCCTGCTCAGAGAGCTGCCCGCCCTTCATGGCGGCAGATGCCACGGCACCCATGGCACCGATCATGCCCATCTGGCCCTTCAGCTCCCGTTCCTCGGCCTTGGACATCCGGAAGCCGAACATGCTGGTCTCATTATCGTGGACCCCGAAGATGTGGTCCAGATGCTGCCGTGCGATGTGGGCATAGCCGATCTCCCGCCGGTCCCGCTTGCTGAAGCAGATGACCAGCTCCTGCTTGATGTAGGGGTGGGGGCGCATGCCCCGCTGGGTCTGGGCCTCGGTGATGCTGCGGGGCTGCACCAGCTTCAGCTTCAGGCCGCCGCCGTTGAGGGTGGGTTCCTGGCCCGGCTCCTTGGCGGGGGTCTCGTCCAGATACTCCTCATAGCTGGCGATCTGGTCGTAGCGGATCAGCTCCGGCATCTTGCCCCGGCCGCCGGTGCGGTCGTCGATGTACAGCATTCCAAGCTCATCGCAGAACACCAGCCCCATTTGCGTCGGGGTGGAGGGGTATGCGTTGACCCGGAAGTCGGTCTTGTCGAACACCTCGTCGAACACCCGCTTCATCCGGGCCATATACTCCATGTGCTCCTTGGCCTCGTCCAGCGTCAGCTCACTGAGCCGGATATATTTGGAGCACTTGTTGCCGCAGTCGTCGCAGAGGAACTGTCCGTCCCGGAGCTTGGAGCGGTGCAGGGTGCCGCACTCCTTGCCGCAGACGGCACAGTTCTGTTTTGCGAATAAATTGGAGAAGAATCCCATCATGGTATGCTCCTTTCATTGCTCTGTATTGTCAGATCCGGTCGCTGTCGTCAAAGAGGTCGCCGCACTCCGGGCAGAACTTGGGCGGGTGAGCAGGGTCTTCCGGCTCCCAGCCGCACTTGTCGCACTTATACTTGGGCGTACCGGTGGGCTTGGGTTTGCCGCACTCGGAGCAGAACTTGCCCTTGTTCACCGCGCCGCAGCTGCAAGTCCAGCCCTCTGCTGCCGCCGGGCGGGGCTTGCCGCACTCCGGGCAGAACTTGCCCGTAACGGTAGCACCGCAGCTGCAGGTCCAGCTGTCCGCAGCTGGCTTCGGCTCTGGCTTTTTGCTGCCGCATTCCGGGCAGAATTTACCGGTAACGGTAGCGCCGCAGCTGCACTGCCAGCTGTCCGCCGGGGCGGGTGCGGGACGGCTGACCTGCTGGGGTGCGTCCACGCTGTCCGGACGGGCCTGCTGACCCATGGCAAACAGGTTCTGGGCGCTCATGCCGCCCATGCCGCCTGCACCGGCTGCCATGCCCATGCCCATAAAGCCGGTCATGGCACCGGCGGTGTTGCCGGCGGCGGTCTTCATGGCGTCGATCTGACCACCCACCAGACGGGCGGCAGCGGTGGTGGGATCGGTGGTCATGGCGTTCTCTTCCCACTCGGTGATCTTCTTCTGCTGCTCCTCCGGGATGGACAGGGAGTTGATGTTGAAGGAGAACACTTCAATGCCGCGCTTTTTGCGCCAGACATTGGACAGCTGCTCGTTGAGGGCCTCGGAGATCTCCAGCGTGTGGGCGGGGATCTCGTAATACTGCACCTTGTTGGCCGAAAGGGTGGCAAGGGCAGGCTGCAGGGCGTTCATCAGCTCGCTCTTCAGCCGGGGTGCGATCTCCGATGCGTCATACTGGGTGGAGACGTTGCTGCACACATTGGTGTAGAACAGCAGCGGGTCGCAGATGCGGCAGGTGAAGCTGCCGTTGCACCGCAGGTTCACCGAGAGCTTGTAGCCCCGCTCCTCGCTGACTACCACCCGGAACGGAATGGGGGTGACGGTGCCGTACAGGATCTCGCCCAGCTCCTTGGTGTTGATGTAGTACACCCGCTGATCCTTGCCGGTGTCGCCGCCGTAGGTAAAGCGCTTGGCCACGGTCTGGAAGGTAGCTGCCAGACTGTCGCCGAAGTTGCCGGTGAACACGCTGGGCTCGGTGGATGCGTCAAAGGTGAATTCGCCCGGTTCGGCGCACACCTCCACCACACGGCCCTGCTCCACGATGAGCATACACTGTCCGTCTGCCACGGCGATGCCGCTGCCGTTGGTGATGATGTTGTCCTCGCCGTTGTTGGAGCTGCGACGGGAGGTGCGCTTCTGGCCCTTTACCATCAGCACATCTTTGTCCAGAGAATCGCAGTAGAAAAATTCCTTCCACTGGTCTGCAAGAGTTCCGCCCAGTGCGCCCATACCTGCTTTGATAAGACCCATAGTAATTTCCTCCTGTATGTTTTATTTGTGCAAACGATAACTTTCTGTTATCGCACGGTTTCCGGTTTTGGTCACGGTTCAAGGGTAAGTTCCGGGGAGTCGTTTTTCCAGTAAGCGGGACGTGTGTCCCGGTCAAACAACTGCTCTCCGGCGCGGTATTTCAGGCTGCAGCCGCTGGGGCTGCCGTCATCGTTCAGCAAAATGGCCCAGAACTCGCACGGTCTGCCATCCGTGTCGGTCAGCGTGAAGTGCAGCTCGGTGCCGTCCTCTGTCCGGCCCTGCGTTCCCTCTGCGGTGCCGGTCAGAATGCCGTTCCACCCGACCCATTCCACGCTCATGCAGCAGCTGCCGTCCGGCAGGAAGGTCATCCAGCGGATGCCATTTGCGGACTCGTCTCCGGCGCGGTAAGTGCCCCACAGCCTGCGGGGGATGGCGGTGTAGCCGATGTCATCCCACGCCGTGGTGCGCCGGAACACATACCACACGGTGCCGTCCTTTTTCGAGCCGGTGGAACGCATCCGCAGCGAGCCGTCCTCCATCATGGAGATAATCCAGCGGCTTCTGCCGTCCTCGCTGAGGCATGTCAGGTTCCAGCCCTGACTTTTTTCCCCGTCCCAGCCGGTCACAGCGCCGGCATTCAGCTCTCCGGTGCGGGTCTCGGCAGCGGACTGGATCTGCGGGCTGACGTATGTTTCCCGGATGAAGGAGACGGTCACCGTGCCGGTGATCTCGGCCTTTTCCAGCCGCAGGGTAAAGCTTTCGTTGCGGTCGGCGGGGGCATAGCTTTCCCCCTGCGTCACCGCCGTGACTGCCATCCACTCGGCCAGCACCTGCTGCTCCCAGTCCTGCGGCAGCGGCTGCGCGTCCAGCGGGATGGTTGGGGCATCGTTCTCATACTCCTCCCGGGAGGCGCTGAACCGGCGGACGAAAAAGGTAACGTTTCCTGTTTCGTCAAACGAAAGCGGCAGCTCATCCAGTGTAGCCCACCATGCGGTGTTGCCCTCTTTCAGACTGCCGGGGGGCAGCAGCCCCCGCTCACAGGCGGCCTGCCGGTCCAGCTCATCCCGGCGCTTCACGTCGCGGTACAGTGCTTCTTCCAGCGCGGCGGGGTCTGCCCCCATGCGCTGCAGCAGCTGGGTGGCGGTGAGCTGGTTTCCGCTTTCAAAGTCGAAGCACCAGCCATTGTGGAAGGGCGCATCCGTACCGCCGTAGCAGCTGCTGACCACAAGGCTGACGCAGTCGCCGTACCAGCTGGCATTCCAGTTCATCTCTATGCAGATGTCCCACACGTCCGGATCGGCTGCCTCCGGGCAGTCTGCGTACTCCTGCACATCATATTCGTAGAGCCGGGCGATCTCGGCGTTGATGCGGGCGGCATCGGCGCTGTCGCTTTCCAGCCGGGGCAGATGGATGTTCAGCCGGACCTTGCCGCCGTTTTCTGCCTGCACCACCTTTTCAAGGGTGTACTGCTCGGTGATCGTCACGGTGGCGTGCATGGAATCCGGCGGGGTCGATTTCAGCTCCCGGCTGCCAGCCGGGCGGGCAGAGGCTGCGGTCTTTGCCCCGCAGCCTGCCAGCAGCGCCGCCAGCAAAGCCGCCAGCGCGCCGCACAGTGCCAGGTGTTTCATCTTGCACCTCCTTGTCTGCGGGCTCAGCTGCGCCGCAGGTCCATCCAGCCGATGTAGCTGTACTCGGCATTGCCGCCCATATTCGCCATGGTCATGGTACCGTCATCCCGCAGTGCGATGGCCCACTCGTAGTTTTCGTCCTCCGGCCGCAGGCAGCGGAGCTGCCAGCACTCGCCCTCAAAGGCAAAGCCGACGCTGCCCCGGGTCAGCACGCCGGTGCGGGTCTCGGTGGTGGTATCGCCGTATTTTGAGATGCGGGTCAGGGTGGCACGGACGGTGTCCGGGCTATCGCCCGGTTCCAGCTTCAGGGTGTACTGTTCGCCGTTCTCTTCAGGATAGGACACATCTTCGTCCACCTCGGTGCGGTAGACTGTCCACTCACCCAGAACGCGCTGCTGCCAGTCTGCGGGCACCGCCACGGCATCCAGCGGCAGGTCGAACCGAGTGTTGCGGTGCTGCCGGGTGTCGGCGTAATAGACCCGCACCAGAACGCCCGCGCTGCCCTCGGTGTCCAGCAGCAGGGGCAGGTCATCCAGCTGGTCCGGCTGGCTGACCGAGATCAGCTGCTTCCACCGGAAATCCTTCTGCGCTTCCGGGGTGTAGGGCCACTGGGTGCGGTCCGTTTCCGGGCCAAGCCGATCCCACGCGGCATCAAAGGTGTGCATCACCTGACGGCGCAGGGCGTTTTCCAGCGCGAGAGGGTCTGCGCCCATCCGCTCCAGCAGCTGGGTGTTGGTAAGCTGCGTTCCGCTTTCAAAGTCGAAGCACCAGTGATATTGTTCGCCCCACGCAGGGTCGTCCTCTGTCACCACGATGCTGACGCAGTCGCCGTACCAGGTGGCATCCCATGTGTAGAAGCCCGCCGCCAGAATGGCGTTGGGGTCCTGCTCCAGATACGGCGCGCCCATCTCCCAGAGCTCCTGATTGATACGGGCAGCGTCCGCGCTGTCGCTTTCCAGTTTGGGCAGATGGACCGAGATGGTGGTATAGCCCGCCGAGCACTGCTTTTCCAGCGAAATCTGCTCGGTGATGCGCAGGGTCTCAGCGTTTTCGGTTTCCAGCACTGTTTCCGGTTCCATCATGCTGTCCGGTTCGGCAGGGGCGGCAGTAAGTACGGCAGGCTGTTTGCTGCCCGCGGGCTTTGCCGCAGCACTTGCGGGGGCTGCGGTCTTTGCCCCGCAGCCTGCCAGCAGCGCCGCCAGCAAAGCCGCCGGTATCCAGCGGAATGCTTTGTGTTTCATGGTGGTTCTCCTGTGTTCTCAGCGGCTGCCGCCGGGGTCAATAATCCGGGCAGCGGATCAGCTGCAGCTGGGTCTTTCCCTCGGCAAAGGGGTTCTGCCCGTCGA
>OHWR01000534.1_pt1 | contig 18264 bp, 9 predicted proteins | sample 1579771 | NCBI WGS metagenome assembly OHWR01 (sample SAMEA3882542, study PRJEB24775) | human gut metagenome | biome: human-associated habitat; feature: intestine environment; material: feces | place: Netherlands | collected 2009/2010 | reverse complement strand
CCAAGGCCTGCCTCGGCACGCTTGGCCATCCAGTCCTTGCGCTTCATGCGGGCTTCCTCGGTGTTGATGGCACCCTCGGCCACGGCAAGGATGGAGAAGTTGGAACCCTTCTTGGCGCGGCGCTCCACGGCCTCGCACACGCGGTCGATATCGTAGGGCAGCTCCGGCAGCAGAATGATGTCCGCACCACCGGCAATGCCAGAGTACAGGGTAAGCCAACCCGCCTTGTTGCCCATGATCTCAATGCACATCACGCGGCTGTGGCTGCCGGCGGTGGTGTGGATGCGGTCGATGACCTCGGTGGCAATGTCCACAGCGGTGTGGAAGCCAAAAGTCACATCGGTGCCGTAGATATCATTGTCGATGGTCTTGGGCAGACCGATGATGTTCAGGCCCTCCTGGCTGAGCAGGTTCGCGGTCTTGTGGGTGCCGTTGCCGCCCAGGCAGAGCAGGCAGTCCAGTTTGGCGGCGCGGTAGTTTTTCTTCATCGCGGCAACCTTGTCCACCTTGTCCTCCTCGACCACGCGCATTTTTTTGAACGGGGTGCGCTTGGTGCCCAGAATGGTGCCGCCCACGGTCAGAATGCCGGAGAACTCGTCCGGGGACATCTCCCGGAAGTTGCCGTTGATCAGGCCGTCGTAGCCGTTCATGATGCCGACGATCTCGACCTTATCGCCCATGCGGTGGTACAACGCTTTGGCTACGCCGCGCAGGGTAGCGTTCAGGCCGGGGCAGTCGCCGCCGGAAGTCAGAATACCAACACGAATCGCCATTGTAAAAACCTCCCGTTGCTTATATATTCTACTATATATAAATGTACGCTAACCGCAAAAGGATGTCAAGTATGGTTTTTGCACGATGCTGCGAGCAAAACAAACTTTTTTGAAAAAATCTCAAAAAAATTCAAAAAAAGGCTTGCAATTTGGAAACACCTTTGCTATAATAACATACGTCGCCGGGTGACACGGCAGACACAAAACAAAATATGGGAGCTTTCCCGAGTGGCCAATGGGGACAGACTGTAAATCTGCTGCTTAATGCTTCGGTGGTTCGAATCCACCAGCTCCCACCAAAAAGGACCCGCAACTTAGGTTGCGGGTCCTTTTTTGTGCTGGAGCTGGTAGGATTCGAACAGGTCGGCCGTCCGCAGACGGCAAAAAACAGTCCTGCGGACTGTTTTTTAGACCGCGGCTTGCGAATCCACTAGCTCCCACCAAAAAGCTGTGGCAAAGATGTTGCCGCAGCTTTTTTTCTTTGTTGTATCGCACAAAACCGGCAAAGGCGATGACCGATTTTCAAAGTGCGTTTTATAGAGATGTCCAACTGCTTCCGGGCGGTTGGATTTTTTTGTTGCCAACCTTTTCTGCTGCTTTCAGAATGTTAAGGCAATACCGCATAATTCTAAGTGCCGATACGGCGAGCGAGGTACGGCAGCCGCCGGAGCGGTGCTTGAGCCGTTAGGCGGGAATTGTGCGGTATTGCCTTAAATTTCCCCGTAGCCGGAGACCGTGGAATGGTTCATGCCCATCCTGTAAAATCAGAAACCGGGCACAGAATTGCAGCGGGCACTTGCAATCCGGGCGGAAAACAGGTATAATAGCAACTGTTACCTGTCTCAGTAGCTCAGCTGGATAGAGCACACGCCTCCTAAGCGTGGGGCCGGAGGTTCAAATCCTCTCTGGGACGCCAGGAAGCACCGCTGCAAGCCTTTTTTCGGGGCTTGCAGCGTTTTTGTTTTCTCCTTCTCCCGGTAATTTCACTTCTGTTACCGGGAGATTTTTATACGCCGCAAGCTTTTTTGTGATGGCGTTGGATTCGGTAAGGACGCATTGTTTACAATTTGGCGGTGGATTATCCCGCGCAGGGTGTGGTACAATATAAATTACACTGAAAATGCAGGGGCCGATGCTCACCATCGACCCGCGAACCTTGCGGCGGCCGCTATGTGCCGCGGGCGAACCATGTCCGCCCTTACATTCTCGACGCAGGAAAGCCGCACTGCATCTATTATAATTAAAGGGGTGTTCACCATGTGTACAGCTGCAACCTATACAACCGACAGTTTCTACTTTGGCCGCAATCTCGATTATGAATTTTCCTACGGTGACGAGGTCACGATCACGCCGCGCGCCTACCCGTTTGGCCTGCGCTGCATGGGGGACTTCCGCACAAAATATGCGATGATCGGCATGGCCTACGTGGCGGGGGAGTACCCGCTCTACTATGACGCCGTCAATGAGAAGGGCCTGGGCATCGCAGGGCTGAACTTTGTCGGCAATGCAGTCTACCACCCGGCGCAGGATGGCAAAAGCAACGTCGCCCAGTTTGAGCTGATCCCCTGGCTGCTGGGCAGCTGTGCGACGCTGGCCGAGGTGCGCACGCTGCTTGCAAAAACCAACATCGTCAATATCCCGTTCAGTGAGCAGCTGCCCCTCGCGCAGCTGCACTGGCTCATTGCCGACAAAACGGGGAGCATCGTGGTGGAGTCCACCGCCGACGGCCTGCACATCTACGATAACCCCGTCGGTGTACTGACGAACAATCCGCCGTTCCCGCAGCAGCTTTTCGCACTGAACAACTACCGAGCACTCTCGCCGCGCACGCCTGCGGTTGCGTTTGCGGACGGCCTTGACCTGCCCGTCTACAGCCGCGGCCTCGGCGCACTGGGCCTGCCGGGCGATCTGTCCAGCCAGTCCCGCTTTGTGCGTGCGGCCTTTGTGCGGATGAACGCGAAATCCGGCAGCAGCGAGGCCGAGAGCGTCGGGCAGTTCTTCCACATCCTGCACGCTGTCGAGCAGCAGCGCGGCTGCTGTGAGCTGGACGGCGGCAAGTACGAGATCACGCTCTACACAAGCTGCTGCAACGCTGACAGAGGCATTTACTACTACACGACCTACGGCAACCACCAGATCACTGCCGTCGATATGCACCGGGAAAACCTTGACGGGGACAGGCTGGTCCGCTATCCGCTGGTGCAGGGCGAACAAATTGCGCTGCAAAACTGATTTTACACCCAAAACGTGAAAAAAGCGCTTGCAACGTGCGGCAAACTATGCTATACTGTACGGTGCATGAGACTTTTCACGTCACGACGGCGTGGATAGAAATAGAAGGAGTGCTAATCTAATGAACTGGTATGAGATCGTTCTCGGCGTCGTCCTCATCGCCGTGTCCGTGTTGATCGTTGTTTTCACCCTCGCGCAGGAGCAGAAGGGTCAGGGCCTGTCCGGCGCGATCATGGGCGAAAGCTCCGCCACGATGGCAGCAGGCCGTGAGCGCGGCGTGGACGCCAAGCTGGCCAAGCTGACCAAGATCTGCGGCGTCGTTTTCTTTGTCGTCACGCTGGTTGTCTGCGTTTTGAGCGCGCGCCTGTGATTTTGGCAGGGTAACAAAGATGAAAAGGGTCCGCCAAGCGCTTTGGCTTTGTAAGCAGCGCCCCGGCGGGCCGTTTTTTGTGGATGTATATAGAGGTAGGGCACCGTCGGATGGCGGTGCGACGTAAATTAAAGGAGCAACTATGACACCGTTACAGAAATCTATTTTAAACGCGGTCAAGCGCCGTCCCATGACGCTGCGCGAACTGCAGAACAACCTGCAGGTGGACAACTCCCGCCTGCGCACCACTGTTTCCGCTATGGTCGCCACCGGCGAGCTGTCGATGCGCAACGGCACCTATGTGCCCGGCTTTGCGACCTATGAGAATGCTGCAGCCCCCAACACGATTCCCTGCACGCTCGTCAAGCTGGCCGCGCGCTTCGGCTTTGCCAGCCGCGACGACGGCGAGGGCGACATCTTCATCCCGGGCCGCGCGCTGCACGGCGCAATGCCCAACGATAAGATCAACGTCAAGCTGTTCGACCACCCGCGCGTGGAGGGTTCCTCCGAGGGCGAGGTCGTCGAGGTCACGGTCCCGAACAACCGCTTTGCGGGCACGGTCTGCCTGTCCGAGGATGGCCGCATGGCCGTGGAGCCGGACGGCTGCCGCGACGTGAAGTTCCTGCTGGCCAAGCAGGGGAGCGAGGGCGTGCACTTGGGCGACAAGGTCGGCTTCCTCATCACCCACCGCGGCAACCGCCACAGCGACCACCGCGCCGCCGTTGTCGAGAAATTCGGTTCCTCCGACTATGCGTCCGAGTGCGCCAAGGCCATCCTGTATGGCCGCAGCGTCCGCCAGGAGTTCCCGCCGGAGGTGCTGGAGGAGGCCCACGCCTACGACAACGCCACGATTGACCCCGCCGAGGCCGCGAAGCGCCTGGACCTGCGCGGCATTCCCATCTTCACGATTGACTCCGCCGAGACGAAGGACATCGACGACGCCATCAGCCTGCAGAAGCTGGACGACGGCTACGAGCTGGGCGTTCACATTGCCGACGTCAGCCATTATGTCCGCCCCGGCTCCGCGCTGAATGAGGAAGCGTTCGAGCGCGCGACGAGCATTTACTACGCCGACAAGGTCATCCCGATGCTGCCGACCCAGCTGTCCAACGGCATCTGCTCGCTGAACGAGGGTGAGGACCGCTTGGCGTTCTCCTGTCTGATGCGACTGGACGAGAACGGCGAGATCCGCAGCTACAAGTTCGTCAAGAGCGTCATCTGCAGCCGCGTCAAGGGCGTGTACAAGGAGATCAACGCCCTGCTGGAGCCCACGGAATCTGAAACAGACGCCGACCTGACCGACCTCAAGACGAAGTATGAGGCTGTGCTTGACCAGCTGCCCACGATGGACGAGCTGTACCGCAAGCGCCTGGTCCTGCGCAAGGCCCGCGGCGCCATGGATATTGAGTCCAACGAGGCTAAGCTCGTCATGGACGAGAACGGACGCTGCATCGACATTGTCAAGCGTGACCGCGGCACGTCCGAGTGCATGATCGAGGAGTTCATGCTGCTGGCGAACCAGTGCGCCGCCAACGCGGGCCGCACGAACAAGGCCCCGTTCGTCTACCGCGTGCACGAGGCCCCCGACGCCGAGAAGATGGAGAAGCTGTCCGCCACGCTGTTGGCCTGCGGCCTGAACGCCAAGTTCAAGAACCCCATCCCGACGCAGCTCGAGCTGGCGGCCCTGCTGGACGAGACCCGCGGCCAGCCCATCCAGATCCCCGTCCACACCGGCATTCTGCGCAGCATGCAGAAGGCCCGCTACGCCCCGCAGCCTCTGGGCCACTACGGTCTGGTGCTGGCGGACTACGCCCACTTCACCAGCCCCATCCGCCGCTACCCCGATTTGGCGATTCATCGTATTTTGACCGAGATGCTGAACGGTGTCTCCGCCAGCCAGCTGCAGCGCGACTTCAACGAGTTTGCCCAGCAGGCCAGCGAGAAGTCCAGCAAGCAGGAGGTCGCCGCCGTGCGCATTGAGCGCGATGTAGAGGACCTGTACAAGGCCGAGTACATGCACAACCATCTCGGTGAGGTCTACACCGGTACGGTGGCCGGCATCACGCCCCGCGGCGTCTTTGTCGAGCTGGACAACACGGTGGAGGGCTTTGTCCCTGCCGCGCAGCTCTGCAAGGGTGAACCGCAGGTCATCGACGGCGTCAGCATGCTGGATCCGCTGACCGGCAAGAGCTGGATGCTGGGTTCCTCCATGAAGATCCGGGTCGCCGCCGCCGATGTGGCGCTGGGCCGTATTGATTTTGAGTATATGGTGGAGTAATTTCCCACGCCATACAATAGAAAACTCCCTGTCCGCACCGGGCAGGGAGTTTTTTGCGTCTTATATCACCTTATGCTCCATCCATTTCCCGCGGGCAAACCGCACAAGGAAACACAGGCTGCGGCAGATCCAGTCGATGAACATACCGAACCAGACGCCGGTCAGTCCTAAGTGGAACTGCAGAACGAAGATGTAGCTCAGAATCACGCGGAACAGCCACATGCTGACGATGCTGACCGACATCGTAAACTTGGCGTCGCCGCCCGCGCGCAGGGCGTTGGGCAGGGTAAAGCTCGTCGCCCAGAAGAAGATGCTGAACAGGTTGAACCAGTGGACCACGTGGGTACACATGGCGGATGCCTCCGCCGAGAGGTTGAACCAGGTCACGACCTCGGGCATCAGGAAGAACAGCGCCGCGTTTGTGACGGCCAGCCCCGTGATGGCGATGCCCAGCAGCGTGACGGAATAGTGCTGCGCCTGCTTTTTCTCGCCTGCGCCAAGGCACTGCCCGATGACCGGGATCGTGGCAAGGCTCATCGTGTTGCCGGGAATGTTCGCCAGCGTCGAGACCGAGTTTGCCACGGCATTGGCCGCGATGGCCGAGGTGCCTAAGGTAGACGTCAGGCTGCTGACACACAGCTTGCCGATCTGGAACATGCCGTTTTCCAGACCCGACGGGATGCCGATGGACAAAATCTGCATGATGGGCCTGCGCCGGGGCCGCAGGTCAGCGAAGTGCTGCACGCGCAGGGGATTGTGCAGGTCCTGGTTCTGCCACAGGATGAACACCGCGGCGAACACACGCCCGATCAGCGTGGCCAGCGCCGCGCCGATAACGCCCATGCCGAAACCGTAGATCAGCAGCGCGTTGCCCGCAATGTTGATGACGTTCATGACAAGGCTGGCCAGCATACTGATGCGGCTGTTGCCCTGCGCACGGAACAGCGCCGCGCCGCCGTTGTACAGGCCGATGAAGGGGTAGGACACCGCACTGATAAGGAAGTACTGCTGCGCAAACCGCATGACATCCTCATCAATGCTGCCGAACACCATCCGAAGGATCAGGCGGGAGAGCAGCAAACAGACAACACCCACCGCAACCGTAGAGATGCCCAGCACACTGTACAGCTGGGCGGCGCTGCGGCTGGCGTTTCCCTCATCCCGGCGGCCCAGATACTGGCTGGCAATGACCGCACCGCCGGTAGCCAGCGCGGACAAAATCTGAATAATCAAAATATTCAGGCTGTCCACCAGCGATACGCTGGAGACAGCGGCCTCACCCACACCGGCGACCATCAGCGTGTCGGCCATGCCCATCGTGACGCTTAATGTCTGCTCCAGCAGCAGGGGCCAGATCAGGGTGAACAGCGCCCGCCTGGTAAACAGGGGACCTTGCGATTTTGCAGTGGCTGTCATGGTAAACTCCCATCCTCTTTTACTTGGATTTTACCATTAGTATACAGCAAAATCTATGCGAAATCAAGGATTTGACACTTGTACAAAAAATGCCCGCGAACGCTGTAGCTGCACCCTGTACAGCGAAAATCCGCAAAAATCAAATCGCAAGGATTTTGCCCACTTTTGCGGCGGCAAAAAGCCCCGGCCACAAAAGCTTGTGGCCAGGGCAGATCATGCGGCGGCTTGCAGGAGCCGCAGAGGGGCGGTGGTTAGAAGTCGACCTCGGTGTCGTAGTAGCAGCACTTCAGCAGCTTTTCCATCTCCTCCTGGGTCGGCTGGCGCGGGTTGGAGCCGGTGCAGGCATCGGCAATCGCGTTCTTTGCGATCTCGGGCAGTCTCTCGAGGAATACGTTCTCGGGGACAAAGCCCTGCTCGGCGGGGTAGGAGTCGGGGCCGTAGTGGCCGATGCAGTGCGGAATGTTCAAATCGTCGTTCATGCCGCGCAGATACTGGATGAGCAGCGCGACCTTCTCGTCGTCGTTCTCGCCGCCCAGGTGCATCTTGTCGGCAATGACGCCGTAGCGTGCCTTGGCGGTGGGATCCTTCGCATTGTAGGCGATGACCTTGGGCAGGTACATGGCGTTGGCTGCGCCGTGGATGATGTGTGCGCCGTAATCGGCAAACGCCGCGCCGGTCTTGTGGGCCATGCTGTGCACGATGCCGAGCAGCGCGTTCGAGAACGCCATACCGGCCAGGCACTGGGCATTGTGCATCGCGTCGCGCTTATCCATATCGCCGTTGTAGCTGCCGACCAGATCCGCCTGAATCATCTCGATGGCGTGCAGGGCCAGCGGGTCGGTAAAGTCGCAGTTCGCGGTGGAGACGTAGGCCTCGATGGCGTGGGTCATGGCGTCCATGCCGGTGTGGGCGACGAGCTTCTTGGGCATCGTGTGGGCCAGCTCGGGGTCAACGATGGCGACATCGGGCGTGATCTCAAAGTCGGCGATGGGGTACTTGATGCCCTTCTGGTAATCGGTGATGATCGAGAAGGCCGTGACCTCAGTGGCCGTACCGGAGGTGGAGGAGATGGCGCAGAAGTGGGCCTTGCGGCGCAGCGGCGGGATGCCGAACACCTTGCACATATCCTCAAACGTGATGTCGGGGTACTCGTACTTGATCCACATGGCCTTGGCTGCGTCGATGGGGGAGCCGCCGCCGATTGCGACGATCCAGTCGGGCTGGAACTTTTCCATGGCGGCAGCACCCTTCATGACCGTCTCCACGGACGGGTCGGGCTCGATGCCTTCAAACAGCTCTACCTCCATGCCGGCCTCTTTTAAGTAGGCCTCGGCGCGGTCCAGGAAGCCGAAGCGCTTCATCGAACCGCCGCCGACGCAGATCATGGCGCGCTTGCCGGGCAGCGTTTTCAACGCTTCCAGCGCGTGGGGGCCGTGGTAAAGGTCACGGGGTAAAGTAAATCTAGCCATAGGGTTTGCCTCCTTTAAAAATAGCTCTCTCGGACTTTGATAATTAAATGTCAAAATCTGTTATTAACAGTATACACCTTATGTGTCTAAACGGTCAATCGACAATACAGAGAATTTTCCGGTGATAATTCAGCATTTTGCCAGTGGAACACTCATAGGCTGTTCTATGGGGAAGGGGGCAGGAGCTATGCGTCCGATCACGCCGCAGCAGAATACAAAAATGCGCCTGCGCATGCGGCTTTTGGCGGCGGTGCTGGCGGTGGGATGTCTGGGCGGGCTGACGGTGCGGCTGTTTGTGCTGATGCTGCGCGACCCCGGCGGCTACGCGGCCCGCGCCGCCGACCAGCAGCTGCGCGGGGCCACGCTGCCCGCCGCCCGCGGGGAGATCTATTCCGCCGACGGTACGCTGCTGGCCGCCAGCGAGACCTGCTGGACCATCCGCGCCGCCCCGCGGGAGATGGCCGACGACGCCGTAGAACCGGCTGCGCGGGCGTTGAGCGAAATTTTAGAGCTGGACTACGCCGATACGCTGGCCAAATTCAGCCAGCGAACCTCCAACGACTGCCTGCTGCGCCGCCGCGTGAATAAGACGATGGCCGACGCTGTGCGGGACTGGTGCCGGGCGAACGGTGTGGACGGCATACAAATTCGGCAGGATACCCGCCGCGTCTACCCGCAGGGGGATTTTATGGGCGGCATTTTAGGCTTTACCGACGTGGACAACGCGGGCCTGTGGGGGCTGGAGCTGCGTTACAACGACGAATTGACCGGGCAGAACGGGCGCATCCTGACCGCCAAGAACGCCTGGGGCTACGATATGCCGACGCACTACCAGACGCTGGTGGACGCCGTGCCCGGCAGCACGCTGACGCTGACCATCGACGCGAACATTCAGCACTGGCTCGAAAGCGCACTGTCCGCCGCTGTGACGGAGCATCATGTGGCCGAGCGCGGCGTCGGCATCGTGATGGATGTCCACACCGGGGCCGTGCTGGCGATGTCCTGCCAGCCCGACTACGACCCGAACGCGCCGCGGACCCTTATAAATAAGGAAGTCCGCGACGCTGTGAATGCTCTGACCGGCGAGGAGCGCAGCGCCGCGCTGCAAAAGGCCCAGCAGGCACAGTGGCGCAACAAGGCCATCAGTGACCTGTATGAGCCGGGCAGCGTGTTCAAGCTCATCACGGCGTCGGCGGCGCTGGATTCCGGGGCGTGTAAGGCCACGGACTATTTCACCTGCGCGGGTAAAATAACCGTCGCAGGCACGCGGTTCCGCTGTGCAAACGGGCATATCCACGGCACCGAGACATTCGCCCGGGGGCTGGCTGTCAGCTGCAACCCCTGCTTTATCCAGATCGGTGCGCGGCTTGGAAAAGAACGCTTCTGCGATTACTTTGCGGCCTTCGGCCTGCGGGAGGCCACGGGCATCGACCTGCCGGGCGAGGTCAGGCGCAGCGAATACTACACGGCGGACCGGATGGGCCCGGTGGAGCTGGCGAGCTGCTCGTTCGGGCAGAGCAGCAAGGTCAGCTACCTGCAGATGCTCACGGCGGTCTGTGCGGTGGTAAACGGCGGCGAGCTGATGCAGCCCTACGTTGTGGCGAAAATCACGGCGCCTGACGGCACTGTTGTGAAGGAAGTGCAGCCGACGGTGAAGCGCCGCGTCATCAGCGCGGAGACCTCCGCCACGATGTGCCGCCTGATGGAGGGTGTCGTTACAGGCGGCACGGGAAAGCAGGCCGCGCTGGCGGGCTACCGCATCGGCGGCAAGAGCGGCACAAGCCAAAAGCTGGACAGCGCCAACGAGGGCGCGCGCATTGCGAGCTTTGTCTCCGTTGCGCCCATCGACGACCCCAAGGTCGCTGTGCTGGTCTGCCTGGATGAGCCCCACAGCTGGACGACGAGCGGCGGCGCGCTCTCCGGGCCGGTGTGCGCCGAGGTACTGGGAAAGGTGCTGCCGTATCTGGGGGTGGAGAGGAAAAGCGGCGAATAAAGACAGCCGGGCACGGGCGGATATGGAATCCGCCCCTACGTTGAATCGGGAAAGCGCAGGGTGACGGGGAACGGATAGAGCCCCTCCGGCCTTCGCTTCGCTCGGCCACCTCCCCACTGCGTGAGGAGGCGCTCTCGCGGGCAAAGCCCGCGCAAAAGGCGCCCCACGAAGTGGGGAGCTGGCCGAGCCTGCGAGGTCTGAGGGGCTCTGCCTGTTTGCCGCTGCACTATACAAAAAACTCTGCGCCGTCCCTCTTGACATTCCCCGATCCGGTGTTATACTAGTAAAGTACGCAAACGAACAGTTAGACAACGAACAATTTGAAATCTAACTTCTTGGACCGAAAAATCGTAAAGGAGGGAAGGAATGCACGAATCATCGCATGATGACTGCGGCTGCTGCGCGGATGTCCACTTCGGCGCACTGCTGAACCAGACCTCACGGCTCATCCGCCGTGCGCTGGATGCCCGCATCAACGCCGAGGTCAGCTCGGAGCTGTCGGGCGTGCGCGGCATGGTGCTGGGCGACATCGTCCGTGCCGAGCGCCAGGGCCGCGACGTCTACCAGCGCGACATTGAGCAGTGGTTCAACATTCGCCGCTCCAGCGTCACCGCCATGCTGCAGGGCATGGAGCAGGATGGCTTCATCACCCGCAGCGCCGTGGCGAAAGACGCCCGCTTAAAGCGCCTTATCGCCACAGAGAAGGGCCGCGCCTGTCACAAGCAGATCGAGGCAAGCATTGCGCGGTTTGAGGATGACCTGCAAAGCGGCATTGACCCGCAGCAGGTCGCCGCGGCCCGCGCTGTGCTGGAGCAGACCCTGCGCAACGCACAGCACTTCCTGCAAGAGGAAAATACCAAACAAGAGAGGGGAAATACCAATTGTTAAAAACACTCGGACGTGAAACCAAGGGCTTCCGCCTGGTCTCCGTGCTGACGCCGATCTTTATGATCGCGGAGGTCATCATGGAAATGATCATCCCGAAGATGATGGCCTCCATCATTGACAACGGCGTCACGCCGGGCAATATGCAGGTCATCTACACCGTCGGCGCACAGATGGTCGTCGCGGCGCTGTTCGGCCTGCTGTTCGGCATTCTGGGCGCGGTGGCCGGCTCCCACGCGGCCACGGGCTTTGCCCGCAACCTGCGCCGCGGCATGTTCCGCAACATCCAGACCTTCAGCTTTGCCAACATTGACAAGTACTCCACCGCGGGCCTGGTCACCCGCATGACCACCGACGTCACCAACATCCAGAACGCCTACCAGATGATTCTGCGCATGTCGGTGCGTGCGCCCGCCAGCATGATCGTGGCGCTGATCATGTCCTACACGATCAACCGTCGGCTGGCAAACATCTATTTGATCGCCGTCATCCTGCTGGGCTGCGCGCTCGCCTTTATTATGAGCCGCGCCACCAAGTACTTCGGCGAGGCATTCCGCAAGTACGACGACCTGAACGAGAGCGTGCAGGAGAATGTCTCCGCCATCCGCGTTGTCAAGGCCTATGTGCGCGAGAAGTTTGAGGGCGAGAAGTTCCGCAAGGCCAGCGAGAATGTGCGCAATCTGCTGATGCGTGCCGAGCTGATCCTGGCCTGGAACGCCCCGCTCATGCAACTGACCGTCTACAGCTGCATCCTGCTCATCTCCTGGATCGGTGCCCAGCTCATCGTCAGCTCCGGCGCAACGACCTTCACCACCGGCGACCTGATGAGCATGCTGAGCTACTGCATGAACATCCTTATGAGCCTGATGATGCTGTCCACGGTGTTCGTCATGATCACGATGTCTGCAGCCTCCGCCAAGCGCGTGGCCGAGGTGCTGGACGAGCAGTCCGACCTGACGAACGGTGAGGATCCCGTTATGGAGGTCAGGGACGGCTCCGTCAAGTTCGACCACGTCAGCTTTGCCTATAAAAAGGATGGCGAGAAAGCCCTCGAGGACATTGACCTCGACATCAAGTCCGGCGAGACCATCGGCATCATTGGCGGCACCGGTTCGGCTAAGTCCAGCCTTGTGCAGCTGCTGCCGCGTCTGTACGACGTGACCGAGGGCAGCGTGACCATCGGCGGCGTTGATGTGCGCAGATATGACCTCGACACCCTGCGCAACAACGTCGCCATGGTGCTGCAGAAGAACGAGCTGTTCAGCGGCACGATTGCCGAGAACCTGCGCTGGGGCAACCCCGACGCCACCGACGCCGAGATCGAGGACGCCTGCAAGCAGGCCTGCGCCGATGAATTTATCGAGCGCTTCCCCGACAAGTACCAGACCCACATCGAGCAGGGCGGCAACAACGTCTCCGGCGGCCAGAAGCAGCGCCTTTGCATTGCTCGTGCTCTGCTGAAAAAGCCCCGCATCCTGATTCTGGACGACTCTACCTCCGCCGTCGATACCGCGACGGACGCAAAGATCCGCCATTCGTTTGCGGAAAAAATCCCCGGCACGACGGTGTTCATCATCGCCCAGCGCATTTCCTCCGTGGAAAATGCGGACAAGGTCCTCGTGCTCGACAACGGCAGGGTCAGCGGCTTTGACACCCCGGCCAACCTGCTGAAAACAAATGCCATCTACCAGGATGTCTACAACAGCCAGACCAAAGGTTCCGGCGACTTTGATGAGAAGGGAGGGGAGGCATAATGGCACAGCAGCCTAAAGTCGTAAAGGTCGGCCCCGGCGGGCGCAGCAATGGCCCCCGCCCCAAGGTCGAAAACCCCGGCAAGGTGTTCAAGCGCATCCTCGCTTATGTCATGAGCCGCTATAAGGCACAGGTCATTGTGGTGCTCTGCTGCATTCTGCTGGCCGTGTTCGCCCAGCTGCAGGGCGTCATGTTCTCCCAGACACTGATCGACAGCTACATTCTGCCGCTGCTCAAGGCGGGCAGCACGGACTTCAGCGGCCTGGCCGCGGCTATCCTGCGCGTGGCAGTCATCTACTGCGTCGGCATCGCTGCTGTCTTTGTGCAGAACCGCCTGATGGCAAGGATCACCCAGGGCACGCTGAAGGACCTGCGTGACGAGATGTTCACCCACATGCAGACGCTGCCCATCAAATACTTTGACACCCACGCCCACGGTGATATTATGTCGGTCTACACGAACGACATTGACACGCTGCGCCAGATGATCAGCCAGAGCCTGCCGCAGCTCGTCAACACGGTTGTGACCCTCGTCGGCGTGCTGGCCTCGATGCTCTATCTGAGCATCCCACTGACGGTGCTGGCCCTCGCGATGGTCGGCGTCATGCTGCTGGCGACGAAGTACCTGACCGGCAACTCCGGCAAATACTTCATCAAGCAGCAGCAGGAGCTGGGCAAGGTCAACGGCTACATTGAGGAAATGATGAACGGCCAGAAGGTCATCAAGGTCTTTTGCCATGAGAAAATTGCCATTGAGGAGTTCGACAGGCTCAACGATGAGCTGTTCCACAGCGCCGACAAGGCAAACTCCTATTCGCTGGTAGCAATGCCCGTCAACGGCCAGCTGGGCAACCTGTCCTACGTGTTCTGCGCCATCCTCGGCGGTGCGCTGGCTATCAACGGCTTCGGCGGCTTTACGCTGGGCGGCCTCGCCAGCTTCCTTGTGCTGACCCGCCAGTTCAACCAGCCTATCAGCCAGATCTCCATGCAGCTGAACTCCGTCGTTATGGCGCTGGCCGGCGGTGCGCGTATCTTTGCGCTGCTGGATGAAAAGCCCGAGGTCAACGAGGGCGACATCACCCTGGTCCACGCCAAGTACGAAGCGGACGATACTGTCACCGAGGCGAACGAGTCCACCGGCATGTGGGCGTGGAAACGCATGGATGCCGACGGAAAGCCCCGGTACACCAAGCTGGAGGGCGACATCGTCTTTAAGGATGTGGATTTCGGCTACGACGAGAAGAAGATCGTCCTGCATGACATCAACCTGTATGGCCGTCCGGGGCAGAAGATCGCCTTTGTCGGCTCCACCGGCGCGGGCAAGACGACGATCACGAACCTTATCAACCGCTTCTACGACATCCAGAAGGGCCGGATCCTGTACGACGGCCACGACATCAAGTCCATTGAGAAGGACGCGCTGCGCTCCTCTCTGGGCATCGTCCTGCAGGATACCCACCTGTTCACCGGCACGGTCATGGAAAACATCCGTTATGGCCGCCTGACCGCCACCGATGAGGAGTGCATGGCCGCCGCGAAGCTCGCGAATGCGGATACCTTCATCAAGCATCTGCCCGACGGCTACAACACGATGCTGACCGGCGACGGCACGAACCTGAGCCAGGGCCAGCGCCAGCTGCTGGCGATTGCCCGCGCGGCTGTCGCAGACCCGCCGGTGCTGATCCTGGACGAGGCAACATCCTCCATCGACACCCGCACCGAGAAGCTTGTGCAGGACGGCATGGACGGCCTGATGTATGGCCGCACGACCTTCGTCATTGCCCACCGCTTGTCCACCGTGCGCAACTCGGACTGCATCATGGTGCTGGAGCAGGGCCGTATCATTGAGCGCGGCACCCACGACGAGCTGATCGCCCAGAAGGGCCGCTATTACCGCCTGTACACCGGCAACTTTGCCGAGAACTCTTAAGCGCAGAGATGTCGAAAAAAGCCGCAAAACAGCATAAAATCAATCAAAACTGCCGGGATAGCATCTGCCGTCCTGGCGGTTTTTGTGCAAAATGCCGCAACAGCGCCAAAAAGTTGACGGGAAGGTAAAAAGTGGTTATAATAGGATACGTAGACACGCAAAAAGCGGTGTTTGACCACGCGGCATGAGGGAAACTACAAACAAGATTTGCCGCATAATATACATGATATACCTATAGGAGGAACAAATATGGCACCGAAGAAGATTGCACAGACCGTACTTACCGAGGGTAAGTTCTATACCATCAGCGCCGCCAACGGCAAGGTCATTGAGGTTGCTGACTATAACATTGACAATGGCGCGAAGATCCAGCTGATGGACAACGCCAACTTTGAGTGGCAGCAGTGGAACTTCGTCGCAGCAGGCGACGGCGTTTACCGCATCCAGAACCGCTTCACCGGCAAGATGATGGATCTGGACATGGGCGGCGTCAGCGACGGCACCCGCGTCCACCAGTGGGAGGGTGCCCAGGCATCCAGCCAGCTGTGGGTCGTGGAGCCTACCAACGATGGCCGCGTCAAGATCAAGTCCAACCTGGCCGGCAAGCTGCTGGACCCCGGCATGGCTACCGAGAACGGCACCGTGCTGCAGATCTGGGCTGACGTCAACGGTGACAACCAGTTCTGGACCATCAACGAGGTCACCCGCAAGCCCAAGACCAGCGTGAAGGCCACCACCGTTAAGGCCAAGGCCGCTGCCGAGAAGGCCGCCACCGAGGTCGTCAAGGCTGCTGAGCCTGTCGTCGAGAAGGCCGTCAAGGCTGCCAAGCCTGCCGCTGAGAAGGCTGTCAAGGCTGCGAAGCCCGTCGTCGAGAAGGCCGTCAAGGCTGCCGAGCCCGTCGTCGAGAAGGCCGTCAAGGCTGCCGAGCCCGTCGTTGAGAAAACCGTCGAGGCTGCGAAGCCCGTCGTCGAGAAGGCCGTCAAGGCTGCCGAGCCTGTCGTTGAGAAGGCTGTTGAGGCTGCCAAGCCCGCAGCCGAGAAGGCCGTCGAGGCCGTCAAGACCGCCGCTGCCAAGACCAACACCCGCAAGGGCGGCAAGGGCAAGCGCCGCAAGTAATTTGCTTTGAACTTTTTCCCTGCAATTTTTGTGCTGTAACAAGAAAACCCCGCCCCGTCAGGATGCAGTTCCTGACGGGGCGGGGTTATTTTTTGTTTGTGGCTGAAAAGCCTTCCCCTACGGGGGAAGGTGGCCCGAAGGGCCGGATGAGGGGCGAGTGTGCCAGTATTGCCCGTGAACGAGCTGCGGCGGAAACGCTGCCCTCATCAGTCACCTGCGGTGACAGCTTCCCCCACGGGGGAAGCCTTCAGACTTACCCCAGCGCCGCAATGCTCTCCTTGATCTTGGCGGCCTTGTCTTGGGCGGCAGCCAGCTTGGCGCGGGTCTCCTCGACGAGCTTCGCCGGAGCCTTCTCGACGAACTTCGGGTTGTTCAGCTGGTTCGTGAACATGCCCAGCTCCTTCTCGGCCTTGGTCAGCTCCTTGTTCAGGCGGGCCAGCTCCTTGTCGCGGTCGATCAGCTCCATCATCGGGATAAAGCCCTTCGCGTCGGGGGTCGCCACGTTGACCATGCCGTCAGTGCTGCCCTCGTACTTTGCCGTGACCGTCACGTCGGTGGCAAAGGCAAAGCGGGCCAGATACGCGCCGCCCTTCTCAAACGCGGCGGGGGAGGCAGTCTCGATGACCATGCTCGTCTTTTTGGCAGGGTGGACGTTCATCTCGGCACGCATGGCGCGGACAGCCTTGATGTAGTCCATCAGCTTTTCAAAGTCGGCGCAGTCCTCGGCCCAGACCTTCATGTTCTCGTCGCCGGGCCACTTCTCGTTCATGATGGTCTCGGCGCTGCCGGGCAGAGCCTGATAGATCTCCTCGGTGATGAACGGCATGAAGGGGTGCAGCAGCTTGAGCGCCTTGTCCAGCACGTAGACCAGCACCTTGCGGGCCGCGTCGGCGGCTGCCGCGTCCTCGCCGTTCAGGCGGGTCTTGCAGATCTCAATATACCAGTCGCAGTAGACCTCCCAGATGAAGTTCTCGACCTTCTCGGCGGCCAGACCCAGCTCGTACTTGTCGAGGTTGGCGGTAGCCTCGGCGGCGACCTTGGCAAGCTCGGACAAAATCCACTTGTCGCTCATGTCGAGCAGGCTTTCCTCGGGCAGACCCGGCTCAAAGTCCTCGGGCAGGTTCATCTGCACAAAGCGGGAGGCGTTCCACAGCTTGTTGGCAAAGTTGCGGCAGGCAAGGACTTTTTCATCGCTGTAGCGCATATCGTTGCCTGCGGTGGAGCCGATGATCAGCATCATGCGCAGCGCGTCCGCGCCGTACTGCTCAATGACCTCCAGCGGGTCAATGCCGTTGCCCAGGGATTTGGACATTTTGCGGCCCTGGCTGTCGCGGACAATGCCGTGGATCAGTACCGTGTCAAACGGTGCCTTGCCGGTGTAGGCCAGACCCGAGAAGATCATGCGGGACACCCAGAAGCCGATGATGTCATAGCCGGTGACCAGCGTGTTCGTGGGGTAGAAGTAGTTGTAATCCTCGGCGTTCTCGTTGGGCCAGCCCAGCGTGGAGAACGGCCACAGGGCAGAGCTGAACCAGGTGTCCAGCGTGTCGGGGTCCTGGGTCATGTTGGAGCTGCCGCACTTGGGGCAGGTGCAGGGGGCTTCCTTGGCCACGACGGTCTCGCCGCAGTCGTCGCAGTACCAGGCGGGGATCTGGTGGCCCCACCACAGTTGGCGGCTGATGCACCAGTCACGGCCGCCCTTCATCCAGTTGATATAGTTCTTGGTGAAGCGCTCGGGCACGAACTTGATCTCGCCCTTCTCGACGCTCTCGATGGCGGGCTTGGCCAGCGGTTCCATCTTGACGAACCACTGCTTGGAGACCATCGGCTCAATGACCGAGTGGCAGCGGTAGCAGGTGCCCACGTCGTGGGTCAGCGGCTCGGTCTCCTTCAACGCACCGCAGGCCTCCAAATCGGCCAGAATGGCCTTGCGGGCCTCCAGCGCGGTCATGCCGGCATACTTGCCGCAGTCCAGCACGTCCGGCTCGTCGGCAGCAGCGCGGCCCGCAGCCTTCTCGGCATCGACGGCGGCCTTGTCAGCAGCGCCGGT
>OHWR01000529.1_pt1 | contig 18312 bp, 19 predicted proteins | sample 1579771 | NCBI WGS metagenome assembly OHWR01 (sample SAMEA3882542, study PRJEB24775) | human gut metagenome | biome: human-associated habitat; feature: intestine environment; material: feces | place: Netherlands | collected 2009/2010 | reverse complement strand
GTGCGGGGTGCTCGGCCTGGTCTTCACCCTGAAGCTCATCGAGATCTCCCAGCGCATGGACGGCAGCCAGAGCCTTCCCGGCGTCAAGGAGGTCGTCTTCCTCCTCGTGTTCTTCGCCGTGTTCCTGTTCCTCATACAGAACAGCTTTGACCTGATGGCGTCGATCTACGAGGTCTGCGGGCTCGCCATCGACCGAGTCGAGGCGCTCTTCGGAGCCGGAGGCGCGCTCGACCTGCCCGAGGTGTCCGTCGTCACCACCGACGACGACATCCCGTCGCTCATCGCCATGCTCGTCGTGAGCCTCATCAGCTGGGTCGTGGTGCTGGCGGCCTACGTCATCGCCCTCGTGGTCTGCTGGGCCCGCGCGCTCCAGCTCTACATCATGGCCGCGTTCGCCCCGATCCCGCTGGCGTTCCTCGGCATGGACGCCACGCGCCAGATAGGCGTCGGCTACCTGAAGAGCTTCGGGGCGGTCTGCATCGCCGGCGTCATCATCCTCGTTCTGCTCATATCGTTCCCGCTCGTGCTCGGCGGGCTCACCGGTGCGAACCCCGGGACGGGTACCCCGGCCGACGCGGTCGCGAACGGGCTCACCTATGCGCTGCAGTACCTGGCCATGTGCGTGCTGCTCATCCTGGCCCTCGTGAAGAGCGGCTCTTGGGCGCGCGACATCGTGAGCGGCTTCTAGCGGAAAAGCGAGGAAGGGGGCGGTCGCCATGAGATAGGGGCGCCGCGCCGGGGTACGCGTCCCGGCGGATGAAGACAAGGACCGATTGAAAACGAAAAGGAGGAAAGACATGGAAGAGAGGAAGAACGTGTACCTCTCGCTGCACAAGAGCTTCGTGCGCGAGGGAATCGAGTACACCGACCGCGCGACCGGCGAGGCCAGGACCTTCAACTCGGCGACCCTTCCCAAGGGCACCGTCGTCGACGGCGTGGACGTTGGAGGCTACGAGTTCAGCCCCATGTTCGTGAACGAGAGCCGATTCAAGGGGGCCGACTTCCGAGACATACCGCTGCTCGCGAACCGCGAGGTGTGGCTGAGGAAGACGGTGATGGGCCCGGACGGCCAGCCCGAGCTCGACGAGGGCGGCCGCGCGGTCAAGGACACCGTGAAGGTCATGCCGGCGCAGCTCAAGGAGGCCGTTGACGCAGGTCGCTCGCGCTACCTCGCGGAGCGCGCCGAGCACGCCCGCCAGGCGAGCCGCGCCGCCGAGCACGAGGTGCCCCGCGCACAGCGAAGCGTCGAGAGATAGGGAGACGGAAAGATGAACGCAGCGAAAGACTGCACCCTGCAGGAAAAGCTCCTCCGATGCGCCATGGCGCTCATCCTTGCCGCGGGGGCGCTGCTCGCCTCCGTGGCGGCCTCGCCCGCCTACGCCGCGCCGAGCACGGTCGACGTGTCCATCGGCGGCAAGATCCCCTACGGCGGCTTCGCCACCACGTGGATGAGCGCCGACGGCAACATCGCCTACTGCGCCGAGCCCTCGTCCCCGACGCCCGCGCCGGGCTCCTACTCGACGAGCCCCGTGCCGAGCGGCGACGTGACAGCGGCCATCTGGTACTCGTTCGGCTCTCCCGGCTTCGACGCGTCGATGTTCCCGGGCAGCTGGTACGACGGCGGCGGCTGGGACGACGCCAAGTACGCCGCGGCGAGCCATGTGCTCATCGCCTACGCCTACTCCGGGTCCGAGTCGGCTGCCACGCACGGCACGAGCGCCGAGTTCGCCTCCTGGGCGAAATCCGAGCTGATCGGCGGGACCTTCGCCAAGATGAAGGCGGGCGCCGGCAAGGTCTCCGCCGGGTTCGAGGCGTTCTGCGTCAGGACCGGCGGAGGCTCCCAGACGCTCGTGAGCTTCAGCTGGTCCGCAGGCGGCGTCAAGGTCGCCAAAGAGGACTCCGAGGCGGGCGCCGAGCCCCAGGGCGACGCCTCGCTCGACGGCGCGAGCTTCTCAGTCGTGAACGAGACCGGCCGGTACGTGCTGGTCGGCGGCAAGTACTATGCCGACGGAGAGGTCTGCGCCACGATCAAGACCGCGCCCGAGGACGGGTCGCACGTCGCCGCGACCGGCGCCGACGCACTTCCCGCAGGCAATTACCGCATCGTCGAGTCCGGCGCGCCCGAGGGCTACGACGCCAGCGGCGCCCCCGTCGCGTTCGCCGTGAAAGCCGGCGAGGTGCGCGACCTCACGGGCGACCCCGTGACCGACGAGGTCTTCCGCGGCGGCGTGCAGGTGACCAAGTCCGACAAGGAGCTGCAGGCGTCCGAGGCGCTCGCGGGCAGCGGCCACAAGGAGGCGCCTGGCGAGCACCCCGGCCTCGACGGGATCGAGTTCACCGTCACGAACCGCTCGGCGCACAAGGTCCTCGTTGACGGAGAGTGGCGCGAGCCGGGCGAAGCCGTGGCGACGCTGACCACCGCATGGAACGACGAGGCCGGCGCCTACACCGCGCAGACCGCGGCCGACGCCCTTCCGTACGGGACCTACGACGTGCGGGAGACGGCGACGAACGGGAGCTACCTGCTGACCGACGGCGAGCCCCGCACCTTCGAGGTCCGCGCCGGCGGCGAGATCGTGTGCGCCTCCGCGGACGGCGCCGCGCTCGAGTTCCGCGACCAGGTGGTGCGCAACGACCTCGAGCTCTCCAAGAAGAGCGAGTCCGACAACGCCGGCCTCATGGTCCCGTTCGCCATCGAGAACGCGGCCACCGGCGAGACTCACGTGCTGGTCACGGACCGCAACGGCGACGCGTCAACCGCGAGCAGCTGGAACAAGCACTCGAGGGACACCAACGCCAACGACGCCCTGCTCGGCCATGAGGGCCCGATTGCTGTCGCCGACATGGACCCGAAGGCCGGCATCTGGTTCTCGCTCGGCGAGGACGGTTCCTCGGCGCCGGTCGACGACTCGCTGGCGGCCCTGCCGTACGGCGCCTACACCATGACCGAGCTGCGCTGCGATGCCAACGAGGGCCTCGAGCTCATCACGAGGAGCTTCTGGATCGATCGCGACTCGACGGTCGCGAAGGCCGTGTGGATGGGCCTCGACGACCAGGAGAGCCCGCGCATCTCCACCACAGCAAAGGACGGGGCGGACGGCGACAAGGACGTCTCGGCCGACGCCGAGGCCAAGGTCGTCGACGCGGTGGCCTACGAGGGGCTGAAGGCCGGCGAGGAATACGAGCTCTCGGCGACCCTCGTCGACAAGGCGACCGGCGAGCCCGTGGCCGACGCCTCGGGCAAGCCCGTGGGGGCCAAGGCCGAGTTCGCGCCCGCGATCTCGACGGGCAGCCAGGACGTAGAGATCTCCTTCGACGCGAGCCTGCTCGGCGGCCGCGACCTGGTCGTGTTTGAGAGCCTTCGCAAGGACGGCGCCGAGGTGGCGTCGCACGCGGACCTCTCCGACGAGGGGCAGACCGTCCACGTCGCCGTCGAGGTGGGCACCCAGGCAGCCGACGCCGCAGACGGCGACCAGGTCATCGAGACCGGCAAGGCCAAGGTCGTCGACACGGTGGCCTACAAGGGCCTCGTCCCCGGCGAGACCTACATCGCCGTGGGCACGCTCATGGACAAGAGCACCGGAGAGCCGTTCCTCGACAAGGACGGCAACGAGGTGACCGCGCGCACGCCCTTCGAGCCCGAGGCGCCCTCCGGCACCGTCGAGGTGACCTTCGAGTTCGACACCGAGGGCCTGGCCGAGGGAGACGAGCTCGTCGTCTTCGAGAAGGTCCTGGACTCCGCCGGCAACGTCGTTGCGGCCCACGAGGACATCGACTCCGCCGAGCAGAGCGTCGTCGTGGACAACCCCGACACGCCCGAGGTGCCCGAGGAGTCCTACGCCAAGACCGGGGCCGACGCCCCCGACGGCACCGGCTACGCCGTGGCCGCAGGCATCGCTCTGGCAGCTGCGGCGGGCGCGGGCGGAGCGCTCGCGTACCGCAAGCGCAAGACGGCCGGCGCAAGCAAGGACGCGGCAGCCGAAGAGCCTGCCGACGAGCCGGAAGAGTAGCGGCGCCGCATCGATACCGAACCGGAGGCCCTGGGCGATCGCCCAGGGCCTCCCCTGCGAACGGGGGAGGACATGAACAAAGGGAAAGCCGCCACGGCACTCGCCATTGCCGTGGCGTTGCTGGCGCTGGCGGCGCTCGCCGTCCTGCCGCTGCCCGAGAGGAACCCGTACGAGGTGCACGAGGTGCCTGCTGCGGAAGAGGACGCGGCGATGGAGGCTCAAGAGACGGGAGGCGACATCGACTGGGACGCCCTTCCCGCCTCCGTCGTCGCTTGGGTGCGCGTGCCGGGCACGACCGTCGACTACCCGATCGTCCAGGGCCGGCCTGAATCGCCCGACTTCTACCTCACGCACGACGCCGGCGGCGAGCGCTCCGCATGGGGCGCTCCCTACATCGACGCCGGGTGCGTGCAGGGCGCCGAGAGCCCGCTCGTCATCGTCTACGGGCACCACATGTCCGACGGCACCATGTTCGCGCCGCTCGCGCAGTACTCGTCGCGCGACTTCGCCGAGGGGCACCGCACCATCCGGGTCTACACCCGCGAGAAGGCGATCGAGCTCGAGGTCTTCGCGGCCGACGTGGTCGACGCGAGCTCAGAGGGCAAGCGGACAGACTTCGCAGACGCGCCGGCGCTCGCCGCCTACCTCGGGGACAAATTGTCCCGGTGCGAAGTCGTCCTGGAAGAGCCGGCGGACATCGCGCAGGCCTGGGCCTTCGTGACGTGCAGCTACCAGACGAGCAACTCGCGCACCGTCGTCTACGCGAAGGAGGTGGAAGGATGGGATTCGCGCCCTTCGGAATAGGGCTCCTCATGGGGCTTCTCACGCTCACGGCCTACGCCTGCTGCGCAGCCGGCGACGACGATCGGGACTGAGCACGGCGCAAACAACAAGCAGCAACCAAACACAGCGCTCAAAGCCCCTCACAACGCGGCAACATCCATGCCTGTTGGTGTCCATAAGACGCCAACGCCCTCTGTCTGGTATGCGCCCGTCGCATACGGTGGGATAATTACGAATGAAGCAGATTCCACGCGAGAATTGCATCCCCTATAGAGAATGCAGCTCTCGAAACCAGGAGGAGAAGATGGACGACGAAACAGTCGATTCGGGCCATATGAAGAATAGTGGCCTTTTAGGCAGGTTGGCAGCTGGTGTTGCAGATGCCGCGGATGCGGGTGCAAAAGCCGTGAACGCCGGCGCCGAGGCGATCAAGGCCGGAGCAAAAAGGACCCACCAGGCATTCGGAGGCGAATACGGAGAGACATTCGAGGGGAACCTTGTCGCCGAGGACGGCTCGTACATCATGCCGGACCCCGCGCTCGACGAGCGAGAGTTCAACGAGATTCAAACCCTCGCGAAACGCTACGAGAAGCTCACCTCGCCCGGCGCCCTCGCGAAGGCCGGTAAGCAGATCGGCGAGGCGGTGCCCGCGCCCGTGAAGGACCTCGCCAATAAAGCCGGGAAGGCCGCGAAGGACACCCTCAATGGGTTGACCGAGCAAGAGCTTATGGCAAACGCCATCAAGGCGGCAGCGGAGGGATTCGGGGAACTCGAGAAGCAGGCGGCGAAGGCGAGCGTTAGCAGGGAGTACGTCATTTCCCGCATCAACGAGGGCAAGCAGGAGCAGAAGGTCTCCTCGCTCTCCGAGATATGCCTGCTGCGAGCCTACGATGTCGCCGCGGTCTCAGCGAACGAGAGGCTGCACCATATGGGCATAGCCCTCGCCGAAGGCGGAGGCACGGGCGCCGCAGGGTTCTGGGGCCTGCCCGCCAACCTCGCCCTCAGCATGCTCATCTACTTCAGGGCCGTCCAGTCGGTCGCCATGTTCTACGGCTACGACGTCAAGGACGACCCGTCCGAGCTCGTCATCGCGAGCGAGGTGTTCCAAAGCGCCCTCGCCCCCAAGGCGAAAGTCGACGCCGCGAGCGAGTACATCGGCAAGGTCCTCGTCTACGCGGAAGCGGCCGTTGTCAAGCAGACCGCAAAGAAGGGCTGGTCGGCGATGGTCGAGCAGGGCGGCGCCGCCCTCGCGATAGCCCAGATCCGCGCGCTTGCCCACGGCGCCGCCCGCAAGGCGGTCGAGAACGGCGGCAAGAAGGCGCTCGAGGCCGGGGTCTTCAAGAAGGCGCTCACCCAGATCGGGCAGAAGATGACGCTCGAAACCGTCGGGAAGATGGTCCCGGTCATCGGCGCGGGCTTCGGGGCGCTGTTCGACACTGCGCAGATGAAGAGGATCCTAGACTTCGCGGACCTCTTCTACCACAAGCGCTTCATCGTCGAGAAGGACCAGCGCGCCCGCGCCCTCGTGGAGAGGAGTCCCGAGCCGCCAGCGTCCGAGGACCCCGCGTACACGGGAGAATAAACCACCCGTTTAACGAATAAGGTCTCGTGCTCGAGCACGAGACCTTATCCGCTTTCCTGCTTTCCAAGGCTGCTTCCGCACGGTTTTCGCTTCCTATTCTCACATCACCCACTTGAACACGGCGCGGAACAGCCAGACGAAAAAGCCCAGCGTGACCTTAAGCGCCGCCATGAGGAACCTACCAAGCCTCTTCATCGACGTCACCCCAATCTTCCTTGACCTTGCGGGCTCCCTCGTCGGCGCCCTCTTCCTTCTCTTCCGCGAGCAGCCTCGCCAGCCCGTCGGGCACGCCCGGGACCTCCGCCCTCCCCAGCGTGCGCTGCAGGTCCCTTATCTGCGCCTTCAGCGGTTTTGAGGGAGGGCCCACGTGCTCGCGGTAGCAGGCGCCGATCGCGGCCGAGTCGCACAGGAAGCCCCGCACCCGGGCGAACGCCTCGTCGCCGTCGAGCAGGACGCGGCGGGCGCGCCCGAGCTCGGACTCCGAGGCCAGCATGAAGCGCCACCCGCGGGATCTGCGCGCGGCCGGGATGCCGTCCGCGGGCGCGTCGGCGCGCCAGTCGTCGCGCACCTGGTGCCAGTTCGCCGTGAGCCAGAGCCCCTTCTCTGGCTCGTCGCGCATCTCGAGCTCGAACTCCGTGAGCATGTTCGCGCCGGAGAACGGCGACCCCTCCGTGAACGAGAGCGTGTCGAACAGCGTCGTCCTGCCGCCCTCGTACTCTATCCTCACCATCATCTCCGGCCCCTCTCCCTGCGCTGGTCCCGCTGGGCCCGCTGTCGCTCGGCGGCGAGGATTCGCTGTTGCTCGTCCTCGCGGCGGCCGTCGCGAGAGTTTACTTCGGCAGCACCGCGCCCGCGATCGTCCCCGTAGCGGGTCTTGAGCGGCATGAGCCCGTTCTCGGCCATGTAGTCGCGCGCCACCTCGAGGCGGCGGTACCCCTCGCCGCCCGCCTGGCCGCGGCGCTCGAGCGTCGCCATCCTGAGACCGAACTCCTCGATGGACTCGACGTCGAACTTCGCGCAGGTCTCGAGCGCCGAGGAGAGCCTGCTCAGCTCCGAAAGGTCGTTGAGCTCGAGGGCTCGCTCGGCGGCCTCGCGGATGCGCGCGGTGCTCGCGTCCGTGGGACGGTAGGCGCCCTCGCGCTCGAAGCGGCGGCGGAGCATCTCCTTGCCGTAGACGAACCCCAGGCGCTCGCCGCTGACCTTCTTGGACGGCTCCTCGGCCAGGCTGAACACCCAGTCGTCCCGCCGCGCCTTGGCCGAGTTGTCGGCGACGTGCACGCCAAGGGCGTCGAGGATGCCGAGGAACTCCGCCTCGTCGCGCGCCGTGGTCTTGGCGAGCGCGACGCGTGCGCGGATGTCGCCGACCCACGAGTAGCCGCCCGAGCGCATGATCTCCTTCTCGGCCCGGCCCAGGTAGACGTTCCTGCGGCTCCTTGGCCCGCCCGCGCCGGCCCGCCCGCGCGCCTTCGACGGCGATTCGGGCGCCCGGTCGTTGGAGAGCCCCGACAGCCCGCGCTCGCGCGCCATGTCCTGCAGGTCGCGGTTGAGGTCCTCGGGGTGCTGGGTCTGCATGCGGTAGCCGGTGCGGAGGTTGGCGTTGTTCACGACGATGTGCGCGTGCGGTATGCCGCGGGCGTTGTCGTCGTGGTACACGATGGCGATCTCGTGGTCGCCGAAGTGCTTGAGCGCCCACGAGCACGCGAGCTCGCGCAGCGCCGCCAGGTCGATGTCGTCGCCGGGGTCCGGCGACAGCACGAAGTGCTTGAACGTGCGCGCGGGCTTTCCACGCCATGGGGCGTCCGTGCCGAACGCGGCACGCGTGGCGTCCATCTCGGCGTCCCAGGCGCAGGCCTCCTTGGCGCCGTCTCCCAACGCGCCGGCGTCGCGCTCGTCGTAGCTCAGGTTGAACAGGTCGCGCGCGAGGGCGCGGCCTCCCTTCTCGAGGTAGCGGCGGATGCCTCCGGTCGAGCCGTGGCCGCTTATCGGCTTCAGGATCGGCATGGCGATCCCTCCACGAGCGAGTCGGCCCCGATGCGCCCGAGCTCCGCCGCCATCTCGCGGGCCGCGGCGTTCACGTCGGCGAGCTCGCGCTCGATCGTCGGGACGCTCTCCGCGACGAGGTCGCGGTCGACGCGCCCGTGGCGCGCGTGGAAGTTGATGAGGTTCATCGCGTGCACGGCCTGGTTGTAGTGGTAGCCCCACTTCGTGAGCTCCCGAGACATCGCCCACAGGGCCCTGCGGTCCACGAGTATGCGGTGCTCGTCTCCCGCGTTGGCCTCCGTCGACAGCGGTATGCGCACGAGGTAGCGCAGGTACTCCGACTTGCTGAGGCCGGCGCGCTCGCACCGCTCGCAGAGCGCGTCGTAGTCGCCTCCCTCCATGCGGAACGTGACGCGGCGCTCCTTGCCTTTGGCGGCGCCGGCTTCCTCTTCCATGGCGGATTCCTTTCCTCGGGCCCGCCGCGCTGCGGGCGCGTCTCTCTAGGGGCGCGGGGGATCCCCCGCAGGCGGCGGCCCGGCCCGGGCGCCGCCTCTGGGACCGGGCCTCGCGAAAGCGGGCTCCCGAACGGCCCGCGACATGACGGGTCCGAGGCCGCCCGGTCCCCAAGTGCTATGGACGCCCGACGCGATGTCGGACGCCATAGGCTACTTGCTGGATTTCGGGCCTGGGGCCTTTCTGCGGCGCTTTCGGGCATCGGTGCCCGCATCCGCGTACGGCGCGGTCATGATCGCCATCTCGCGCAGCAGCGAGAGGTCGGCCGCGCTCGGGCTCTCGGGCGGGCTCTCGAGGAAGTCGGCGACGAGCCTCGCGGCCTTCGCGATGCGCCCGTCGGGGCCTGGCTGTGCCTTCCCCTCGCTCCTCACGTAGTCGGAGAGCTCGCGCTTGGTGCGCCGCCAGGGCTCCATGGCGGCGTGCATCTCCGCCTGGCGCTCCTTCGGCATGCCCGCGAGCGAGCGCACCGCCTCGGCGCTGAGGTTGCCGCGGTCTGCCTCGGCGGCCCACTCGGGCGAGAGGTCCTCGGCGAAGCCTCTCCTCGCGCGCGATGGTCTTGCCGGAGACCTTGCGGCCCGTCTGCCGCTCGATGATGGCGGCCTTCACGTCGTCGACGCGCATGCCGGAAAGCGACGGGTCCTCGGAGCGCAGGCGCACGGCGTCGCCCCTGAGCGCCTCGGTCGCGGCGGCGCGCTCGGTCACGGTGAGCGCGCGGGTGAAGTAGTTCGCGGCGTGGAGTAGCGTCACCGCCCTCTCGTCGTCGATACCCTCTATCACGCGGCAGGGCATCCTCTCGTAGGCGGGGTCGTCCTTGGCGAGCAGGGCGTAGGCGGCCTTGCGGCGGTGCCCGGAGACCATCTGCCACGAGCCGTCTCCGACCTTGCGCACCAGCGGCAGGTCGGTGAGTCCGTCGGCGCGTATGGACTCGGCGAGCTCGGCTATGCCGGCCGGGTCCATGGAGTACGCGGCGTTCGCCGGGTGGTCGGCGATGTCTGCCACCGCGATCTCGGACACCGGGTAGCGCCCGCGGGTGCGCGACGCGCCGTCGAGCAGCCCCGTGATGGTGAAGCCCGCGGCCACCTGGCTAGGCGAGCTCACGGGACACCTCGTCGGCGAGCGCCTCGTAGTCGCGCGCGGGGCGGCTCCCCGGCTCGAATGCCGCCACCGGCTTCCATTGCCAGCTGCCCTCGCAGACCTTGCTGCTCGCGTGGATGACCGTCTCGAACTGCTCTTCCGGGAAGAACCCGTCGAGCACGGCCGCGCCCGTGGCCTCGGCGTTGGTCATGCGGCCAGGCACGCAGGTGCGGAGAATCTTCCAGCGGGGCGTGGGCATGCGCAGCGCGTCGGCGATGGAGCGCGTCGCCTCGACGGTGAGCGCCGTGCCGCGCATCACGGTGGAGTCGAGCTTCACGGGGATGACCACCATGCCGCCCTCCGCCGCGGCGAGGTAGGCGTTGAAGGCGAGCCTGCGCATCACGGGGCTGCAGTCGATGAGGCAGACGTCGTAGGAGCCCGAGGCGTCGTCGAGGGCGAACTTGAGTCGCTGCTCGCGCAGGAGCATCTCGTTCTGGTCGACGAGGTCGAAGGTCGAGGCCACCACGTCGAGGCCCTCCCCGGCGGCGTAGGCGACCTCCTCCACGGGCGCGCCGCCGTAGAGCAGCTCGACCGAGGTGCGCCGCTCGGATGCGGCCCGGTCGTAGAGGCCGAAGAAGTCGGTGGCCGACGCCTGCGGGTCGAGGTCGACGAGCAGCGCCCGAAGGCCCCGGGCGGCGAAGATGGCCGCCAGGTTCACGGCGGTCGTCGTCTTGCCGACGCCGCCCTTGTAGTTGGAAATGGCTATCGTGCGCATGGGTCGCGTCCTCTCTAGCGTGGGGCGCGCCTCGCCGCATCCGGTCCGGCGCGCCCCGAGTCTCGGAGCGTCGGGACAAAACCGTACGGATTTGTCCGACAAACGGAGTGTACCACGAAAACGTACGTATATGTACGCTTTCGTGGTATAGGGACGGTTTCGGGGAAACCCGGCCCTGGAAGCCCGGGGCCGGGCGCGCCGCCTAGGAGAGCGGCTCCATCTCGCCGAAGCAGTTGACGTGGTGGCGCAGGAGCGCTCGGTTCTCCTTGACGACCATCATCGCCACCTCGTCGAAGCGGACCGGGGTGTCGGCGTAGTCGTCGCCGTTGCCGGCGAGCCACGTCGCCGCCAGCGCCTCGCGCATCCCGCGCGCCCTGTGGGCCTCGGGGAATCCGTCCGTCCCGATGCGGACCGTGGCGTCGACGAACACCAGGGTCCCGTCCTCGTCCACCGCCACGAGGTCGATCCCGCCGATGCCCTCGGGCCCCTGCCAGGCCTCGTCGACGATCTCGTAGCCCTTGCGCTCGAGGAAGGCCTTGACCGCGCCCATCGCCTTTTCCTTCATGTCGTTCATGTCTTGCTCCTTAGACTCTGAGGCCCGCCCCTGTGGCGTGCCTTGCGCCGCGTGAGTCGTATGCAGCGCGGGCGCGCCGGCAAGGGAGGAAGCGAAGTCGGGCATAGAAATAGAAGTCTCCCGACGGCAGTTTTTCGCGTTGTTCGCGCGCGGAGCGCATGGGGCGAAGAACTCGAAAAAGTGTCGCGGCCCTTGCTGGCCGCCCGCCGGCGTGCGACCCTGCGCGTCCAAGGAGCGCCGGGGCGGGTTTCGGATCGGAGGGGCGGAGGCGTGCGGCATGGAATCGGACATGGGCGCCGGGGCTTCCGGACATGGGATGCGATCTGTCGGCGATTGCTGGGGCGCTCGCGAGGGTTACGTCGGGACGTCGCGTGGAGGACGGAGGCGCGTTTCCGAGTCGCGGCGCCGCTACCCTAATCGGGACGGCCTCTCCCGTGCCGCTCACGGTCGATATGCTCACGGGGCCGCTGGCGGCGAGGCGGCTCTCCATGCGGAACGGCTACGGTGCTGCGCAGCACGTCCGTCGGAAGAAGGAGGACGGCTGTTGACGGGCATCAACGAGAAGGACGAGCGTCGCGAGCTGCTCGACGCGGTGGCAGATGCGGGAAGGCTGGCGAGGGGGCTGGACCAGCTGCTCGAGTCCATGGCGCACGCCGACCAGCTGGACCCTCTCGACGTCGAGGGCATACTGGCCCTGAGGTCGATAAGCGAGAGATGCGCCGAGCGCATCGAGGACGCCGCGCGCATCCTGGAGGCTGCAGAACGAGGTCTTTTATGCCGAACTCTCAACGCCGCCCGTTGAAAAGGAACGCTCCGCTCTCGGCGGGGAAGCCGCCGCGTTGCCCGCCCCGCCTCTTCGATTCTGGCAGGCGCCCGGAATTGGGGCGCCCTTGGTCAGCTTAGCCCGTTGATGGTCTCCTCGAGCTCCACCATGTAGGCGACTATCTCATCGATGCTCGGGTAGCTGCCGAACAGCATCGGCCTCATCGAGGCGTAATCGGCCGCCAGCTCGTCGAGCCTGCCCTTTGGAGGGGCGAGCCTGAGCGTGCCGGGCCTCGCATCGGCCAGCTTGGCCCACGGCGTGCGGTAGAACTTCTCTTTGAACCTGACGACCTGTTCGAGGAGGCCAGGCTGCGCTACGGCGCGGCCGAGCACGAACGAGTGGCCGAGGCGGTACATGTCGTAGTAATGGCGGGAGTAGCGCCTGGGCATAGCCTTGCCCTCGGGCCTGTTGGCCTCCTGGTGCAGGATGGTGGCCTTCTCCCAAAACGTGCGCTCGGGACTCGCGGTGCGCACCGTAGTCGACAGCTCGGGCCCGAACGGAACCACGTCCGCCGCGTACGGGGTTATCGCCGCCTCCTCGGAGGGCGACCATGCCGCCATGGGTCCTATCTCCAGCTTGATGGTGTCGAGCGTGCCCGCCGACTCGTAGGAGCGCGGGTAGTCGAAGTACACGGTCTCCTCCTCGGCCCCGCACCTAACGGATGCTTCGGTGCCGAGGGACTCGGAAAGCGTAGCCCTGAGCTTCGGAGCAAAGGCGTCGGCCAGGAAGGCGTTCGTGCGCTCGATGCTGTCGGCCTTGAACCGCTCCTGCGCCGAGTTGCTGCGCGGCTCCCACGGTTCGTCCTCGCCGAAGCCTAGGAGTCGCCAATCGAGTATGAGGTCGATGTCCTCCGAGAAGCGCTCGATGAGCCCGAAAGCCTTCGACAGGCTCGTGCCGCCCTTGAACACCATGGACTCGGCGAAGCCGCTTCTGTGGAAAAGGTGGTCCAAGGTGTAGCACACCCAGAAGTCCTTCTCGACGACGGCCGGCGCAAGCGCCATCCTCTGCGCGGCGGCCTCGAAGACCAGCCTGCGCTCGTCGGTCGAGGCCCTAGCGATCCTGTCCATGCTTCGCCTCCCATATCTTCTTCGCGGCGTCGGCAACCCAGGAGGTGAGCCCCGCCGACTCTTCCAGGAACGCGCCGACCTGCTCTTCCGTGAGGTTGCGCGCGAGCGTTCCGATTTCCTCGTCGCCCACGTTCTCGCGCCCGAGCGCCTTGAGGGCCTGCACGATGGTGCAGGTGATCTGCGAGCAGTCGAGCAGGTCGCGGTTGGCGCGGTGCCGGAGCTCGATATCGTACGGCCCGTACTCGTAGCGCTTGTACGGACCGCTGCTGACGTAGACGAGCTTTGCGGGCACCTGCGTGTCGAGGCCCAGCGCATTGAGCGCCGCGTCGCCGGACGGTGCGACGATCCACTTGTTGGCACGGGCGACGGCGCGCACGACCTCGTCGGCGCTGGCCGGCACCTCGGTGCCCATGAGCGCGCTGCGCTCCGGCGCGTAGTAGACGCCGCGGATGGCACGGGCGATCCCTCCCTTTGCATGCAAGCGCCCGAGCGCGTTGGCGGCATTGCGCCGGCCTGCGACGTCGGAGAAGTCGGCGGCTGTGAAGGCCCTGCCGGCGCCGAAGCTCTCTATGCGCTTAGCGATGGCCTCTGCTTCTGTCATAGCGTTCCTCCTTTTTGATGAAAATAGTATATACCTTTTTCATCAAATTGCCTTTGATCGCCTTGGTCGCCCACGCATTGCGCCTGCGGCCCCTCGCCGCGCCGGCACGCGCGCGTGCGCCCGGAAGCGGTTGCGCCTCCCGATCGCGGCCCGGGATTAGCATCGAGACATCCCGAAGAAATCGTCGCCGGGCCCCTTCTCGCGCTTTGCGCGCCTTCCGGGCGGCGGCGCCTCGCCGAACCCGTTGAAGATCTCCATGACCAGGGCGAGCTGCCTTTGGAGGTCCGCATCAAGCTCATCGGCGTCGCACACGGCGAGGAGCCGCTCCGCCAGGCTCTTCATGGAGTCGCGCAGCGCCCGTTGCGTCCGCGACGACGGTCTTACCGTTATCTCGGTCCGGGTCAGCCTCGCCATGATGTAGTCCTGCCTGCTCATGCCGCTCCAGGCGGCCATGTTGGCGATCAGCTCGTACTCCTCCGGGGTGCAGCGGAACGCCATCGTCTTGCTGCGCTTGCGGGCGCCGTTCTCGCACGGCATCCTATTCGCCCCTCAGCTCGGAGAGCGCGTCGGCGATCTGCGCGCGCTTGGCGGGGAAAAGGTGCGCGTAGCGGTATGTGATGTCGATGGCCTCGTGTCCCACGCGCTCGGCGATGTCGAGGGCGGAGAAGCCCATGTTGATGAGCAGGCTCACGTGGCTGTGGCGAAGGTCGTGGATGCGTATCCGCTTCACGCCCGACGCCTTGCAGCCGCGCTCCATCTCGTGCACGAGGAAGTGCTTCGTGAAGCCGAAGAGCCGCTCGTCGGGCGCCACGTCATCGCGCATCTCGATGAACTCCGCCATCTCGTCGCGGAGGAACGCCGGCATCTTGATCGTGCGCACCGACTTGCGCGTCTTCGGCTTCGTGACCACGTCCTCGCCGCGCAGCCGCTGGTAGGACTTGTCTATGCGCAGCTCCGACGTCTCCATCAGGAAGTCCGAGGGCGTGAGCGCCATGAGCTCGCCGCAGCGTACGCCCATCCAGTAGAGCACCTCGAAAGCGTAGAAGGCGAGCGGTTTGTCGGAGATGGCCTCCGAGAAGCTGAGGTACTCGTCCTTGGTCCAGAACTGCATCTCGCCGGCCTCCTTGCTGCCCATCTTGTCCACCTTGTGGACGGGGTTCTTCTCCAGGTTGTAGTAGCGCTCGGCGTGGTTGAAGATGGCGTTTAGCTGGTTGTTGATGATCCTCAGGTAAGTGGGCTTGAAGCCGTCGCCGTCCGCCCTTGTTGATCCAGTGAGGGAGTTCTGCCACCTGACGATGTCGACGGGCCGTATGTCACACATGCGCATGTCGCCGAAGAACGGCAGGAGCTTGCTCTGGATGATGTTCTCCTTGGTGAGCCAGGTGTGCTCGCGGACCCTCGGCCTCACCTCCGCCTCGTAGACCTTGCAGAAGTCGGCGAAGGTCATGTCCATGGCGTCGTCCTTGAGGGCCTTGAAGTTCTTCTCCCACAGAAGCGCCTCGAGCTCGGTCTGGAAACCCTTCTTCGTCTTGTGCCTCTTGGCCCCGCGCGCGTCGCGGTAGTAGAACTGCACGTAGAAGAGGCCCGTCTTCTTGTCCTTATAGGCTGGCATCGTCCACCTCCGGGAAGTAGCGGGCCTCGAACAGGTCGCTGCGGACGCGTCCGCGGATCACCACGCGGCCAAGGGCCTCCTGCTCCTTGTTCATCTGGCGGATGACCTCGTAGGCGCTGCCTTTCTTGATCTTCAGGCGCTCCGCCACCTCGTTGGCGGTGAGCATGCTCGGCCTCGGTGTCTTTGCCACCGGCTGTTCCATCTTGGACCTCCTATCTATCCGTACGTATGCGTACGCTCGTATTCCCGAGAATAATCGTACGTATCTGTACTGTCAATAGAATTGCGTACAAACTCGTACGCTGATAGAATGGTCGCCGACGAAATCTATAGGAGGGCACATGGCGACAGGCGACAACATTCGGCGGCATCGCAAGGCGAAGGGCTTTACGCAGGCCCAGCTCGCCGATGCCGTAGGGCTCACCGAGGGTGCGATCAGGCACTACGAGAGCGGCATCCGCGCGGTTAAGCCCGAGCTGCTCGAGAAGATCGCGAAGGCGCTCGAGGTCTCCGAGGGCGCGCTCAAGGACTACGGCGTCGAGACGTCTCGAGACCTCATGGCCCTGCTGCTGCAGCTTGAGGAGGGCTACGGTCTCGTCCCCAGCGAGGACGGCATGGGCCTGACGGTCGACCCCAGGGCGCCGCATGCCCCCAAGCTCGCGCAGTCGATCAAAACCTGGGCCGAAAAGCGTGCCGAGCTCGAACGCGGCGAACTCGACGAGGACGCTTACGCCGGCTGGAAGGCCTCTTTCTGACATCTTCCCAGGTGAATTGACGTTTTCTTGCGAACAGCCTCTGGTTCTCCGGAGGCTGTTCCATTATTCGAGGCTTCGGTAGTTTGTGTGACAAGGGGCTAGCCTAGGCAGCAACGCTCTTCGCTCCCTTCACGCCCTTCTTCCTCGCCTTCACCGGGCGACCCGGGAGCTGGGGCTGGCAGTCGCCGCACCTGAGCATGAGCAGGGCCACGAGGTTGTCGGTGTTGCGGAAGCCGTAGCCCATCCTCACCGTCACCTTGATCTTGTTGTTGATGGCCTCTACGCGCCCGTTGCTGATGCCGAGCTCGACTGCGGCGATGATGTCGTCGCGCCGGCGGCGCACCTTCTTCTCCACGGCGACGACCTTGGCGATCTTGCAGTAGGCGGCCCTGTGCATCCAGTCGTCGAGCAGCTCGGCGGCCTCGGAGCCGTCGGCTGCCCGGAAGACGGCCCGCAGGTCCTCCTTGAGCTCCCAGGCCCTGACCAGCCGCGAGCCGGCCCTCTTCTTGAGCGCCTCGAGCCTCGCCCTCTGGCCGTCGGTGAGGTCCTCGGGGTTCTTCACGAGCGCGTAGCGGCTGCCCTTGATGGAGGCCGCCTCCTCCTCGAGCGCCCTGACCTCCTCGGGCGGCAGCTCGCCTTTGGCAGGCCTGCCGCGCTTGCCCTCGGGCCTGGGCCTGGCGGCCCTGGCGGCGGCCCTGGCGGCGTTCCACTCCTCGCAGCGCACGGCGTCGAGCGCGTCGTTCATCCACTGGACCACGTGGAAGGGGTCCATGACCCACCTCGCGTTGGGGCAGCGGCGCTTGACCAGCTGCCTTATCCACCTCGCGCCGTCGGCGGTCACCACCTCTATGGCGCGCCTCTGCTCGCGCGTGAGCTCGTCGAGGAACAGGTTGAGCACGTCCTTGCCGGTGCCCTCGTGCGCCCAGATGAGGCAGCCGCGGTCGTGGTCGACGACCACCGTGACGTACTTGTGGCCCTTCTTGTACGACGTCTCGTCGATGCCGATGCGGCGCACGCCGTCGAACCTCGAGGCGCCGCGCGCGGCCTCCAGCTCGGCGTAGACGCGCCTGCACACGCCGCCCACGCTGTGCCACTCGACGCGGGCGAGCTCGGAGACCGCCGAGGCGGTGCAGCGGACCGCCAGCCACGCCACCCAGTCCTCGAAGTCGCGCGTGAAGCGCGCCCCGTGCCGCGCCCAGGGGACGGCCTCGGTGCGCACGCCGTGCTCCGGGCAGCGCACCCTGCAGGGCGCGTACTCCAGGTAGCAGGCCGAGCGCGCCAGGTCCATCGCCCTCCACAGCCTGGGGGCCCCGCGGTTCGCCATGTCGTAGAAGTCGCAGGCCCTGCCGCATACGGGGCAGCGGCGCTGCTCGCGCTTGTAGGGCCGGACGCTCACGACGATGCGCTCGGCCTCGATGCGCGCGCCCAGGACGACCGTGCGGGCCAGACCGAGGGCGAGAAGTAGTAGACTCTTCATGCGTCACACCTCTTCGGTTGTCTGAATTTGGCTTAGCAATCATAGGCGGATGACGCGGAAACGGCCCCTCCCGGGGCCGTTTCAGTTCCAGATCGTTGTTTTCGCCCGCTGAGCTGGGCCTATGCCGGAATCTCTCCCACAGAAACCACCGAAGAGCCCATTATTCCCGTATGAAATCGGCACCCCTGAAGCCCCGTTCGAGGAATAATTGCGCGCTAAAATACAGCAAGATACACGGCGTTATTCGGCGGCATTCGGGGTTGTCGAAACTGCGGAAACCGATTTCCGCGTTTCTTTATTCCCGTTTGTTGACCTGGGCAAATACAATTGAAAAGGGTTTGAATCCGCCTCGCAGTTTCAACTCAGTTTCGACCGTTCGAAACCGGCCTTCGGGGGACCCGAATTGTGAATTATTCCCGCAGGGCCTAATTATTCCCGTACCGCCGAGTACTCCGCTGTACCGCCCAGTAGGGATAGACGGGAATAATTGGGTCGTTTTCCCAGGTAGAGATACAAAAAGAAAGCCCTCGAACCAGAGGGTTCGAGGGCTGTTATTCCCACTATTTCGCTGGTGGCTTCGTCCTGCGGCGATGCCGAAACAGTATCAGGCGGTACTCGGCAGCACCAAAACGCGAGTTCAGAAGCCAGTTCCCGTTATTCCCACTCGATGGTCGCGGGCGGCTTGG
>OHWR01000527.1_pt1 | contig 18351 bp, 17 predicted proteins | sample 1579771 | NCBI WGS metagenome assembly OHWR01 (sample SAMEA3882542, study PRJEB24775) | human gut metagenome | biome: human-associated habitat; feature: intestine environment; material: feces | place: Netherlands | collected 2009/2010 | reverse complement strand
GTGCATGTTCTGGTGGCATCATAGGAATGGGAGAGATCTGGGAGGATCGTCTGGATATGGCAGTCAGCCTTGCGGAGCTGGGAATTGATTCTATTCCGATCAATGCATTGATGCCCATTCCGGGAACACCTTTGGAACACCTTGAACAGCTTTCAGAGCAGGATATCCTCCGGACAATCGCCTTCTTCCGTTATATTAATCCTGAGGCTAATATTCGTCTTGCTGCCGGACGTGCACTTCTTACTAATGACGGGGAAACCGCCTTTAAATCCGGAGCCTCCGCTACAATAACAGGGAATATGCTGACTACCGTTGCCTGTGCAACCATCCGCAGCGACCGAAAAATGCTCTCTGATATGGGCAGAAATGTAACACCGGAATATTGGAAGGAAGTGGAAGAATCATGAGTAAAGCGGTATTTGTTACAGGAACAGGAACGGACATCGGCAAAACCTATCTCTCAGGACTGATCGTAAAAAAACTGGCACAGGCAGGAAAAAATCCGGCTTATTATAAAGCTGCAATGAGTGGAAATGACCGGCGCACAGACGGAAGTCTGATCCCGGGCGATGCACTTTTTGTCAGGGAGATGTCCGGTATTTCCCAGTCTCTGGATGATATGTGTCCATATATATATGAAAATGCCTGGTCTCCTCATCTGGCTTCAAGAGTTGAGGGCAATCCGGTGGATCTTGATGTTGTGCGAAGAGGATTTTTGAAGGCGGCAAATGATTATGAATATATTACCATGGAAGGAAGTGGCGGTATCCTCTGTCCGCTCTGTTTTGATGAACGCAAGATCCAGCTTGAGGATGTGATAAAAGAGTTTAAACTTTCCAGTATTCTGGTGGCAGATGCAGGGCTTGGTACAATAAACAGTGTTGTATTGACTGCTGAGTATATGAAAGCCCATTCCCTTCCAATCAAAGGTATTATTTTTAATCATTACCATCCCGGAAATATTATGGAAGAGGATAATATTGCTATGTGCCGGCATATGACTGGCTTTCCGGTTATTGCAAAAGTACAGGATCATGCGAAAGATCTTGAGATAGATGCAGATGCACTGGCAGAATTTTATGATGAGGTGAAAATCAAATGATATGGTATCCCTATGAACAAATGAAAACAATGAAAGATCCGTATAAGATTCTGGATGCAGAGGGTGTACATCTTTATACAAAAGATCAGAAGCTGATAGACTCTATATCTTCCTGGTGGTGTATGATTCATGGATATAAGCATCCGGAACTGACAGAAGCTATCAAGGAACAGGCAGACCGTTTCTGTCATGTAATGCTTGGGGGACTGACACATGAGCCGGTGGAAAAGCTTTCTGCGAAGCTGCAGGAATTTCTGCCAGGAGATCTGGATTATTGTTTTTTTTCAGATTCAGGAAGTGTTGCAGTGGAGGTCTCACTTAAAATGGCCCTTCAATACAACACCAATCAGGGAAGAAAGCGCCCGTTAGTGCTGGCTCTTGAACATGCATATCACGGGGATACATTTAAGGCAATGGAAGTTGGTGATGACGAGGATTATCATTTCGCTTTTGACAAAAAAGAGGGTGTTGTCCATATTCCCACTGAGATTCCGGCCCTGGAGGAGGCATTTGAACAGTATCATGACCGTCTGAACTGCTTTATTGTGGAGCCTCTTTTACAGGGAGCAGGAGGAATGCGGATGTATGATATTTCATTCCTGAAGAGAGCAAGAGAATTGTGTGACCAGTATGATGTTCTTTTGATTTTTGATGAGGTTGCAACCGGGTTTGGCCGCACAGGTAATCGCTTTGTGGCAGATCTTGTTCTGCCGGATATCCTGGTTCTTGGAAAGGCCCTTACAGGAGGATATATTGGTCATGCTGTCACTGTGGCAAATCATAAGGTATTTGATGCCTTTTACAGTGATGATGACAGACTTGCCCTGATGCATGGTCCTACTTTTATGGGAAATCCGCTGGCATGTGCTGTGGCTTTAAAGGGAATTGAGATTTTTGAGCGCGAAGATTATATGAGTAAGATCCGTCATATTGAACAGGTTTCACGTCGTGAGATGGAAGCGTTCACAGACCCGCGGATCAAAGAAGTCCGGATCATGGGTGGCTGCGTGTGCGTGGAGGTTCACGATTTCAGGGATCTGGAAGGCTTCCAGCAGTTTGCTTATGAACGGGGTGTGTTCAGCAGGCCATTTTTAAACTATATGTACTCTATGGTTCCGTATGTGATCAGGGACGAGGAGCTTATAAGAATTTTTGATGTGATGAAAGAATGGTTTACTCTGGAGCACATTTGAGGTAAAAAATGAAAACCGTCCCAGCAGGGGCGGCTTTCATTTTTTACGCCTATTTATTGTCCTCGCTGACATGAAAATAGTTCATAAGCGCAACCTGAAAAATTTTGGAACAATTGACTCCGTCTTTGCCAACCAACCATACAGGAAGTGAAAGAGTCTTTTTGACGTAAAAATGTTTAACAAAATCTGTTAAAATGCTATAATGCAGATATGAAAAAGAAAATTCTGAGAAAGTCCATAATGTATGATAAAAGGATTGCTATAAACTGGTACTGTGAAAATACGACAGAAGAGGAGTAAAAAATGTTATATATAGGAAATCACACAAGCTCATCCCGGGGATATCTTGCAATGGGGAAGCAGATGTTGACAAATGGCGGCAACACATTTGCATTTTTTACCAGAAATCCAAGAGGAGGAAAAGCCAAAGACATTGATCCGCAGGATGTGCAGGCATTTCTGCAGCTGGCAGAGGAGAATCATTTTGGAAAGCTGGTGGCTCATGCGCCTTACACTATGAATTGTTGCGCTGCCAGGGAAAACCTCAGGGATTTTGCAAGAGAAATCATGGCAGATGATCTGAGACGTCTGGAAATGACACCTGGAAATTATTACAATTTTCATCCGGGCAGTCACGTAGGACAGGGTGCAGAGGTGGGAATCAGTAAAATTGCAGACATTCTCAATGAAGTGCTGACAAAAGATCAGAGTACGATTGTACTCCTGGAAACTATGTCAGGAAAGGGCACAGAAGTAGGAAGAAATTTCGAAGAACTCCGTCAGATCATTGACAGGGTGGAGTTAAAAGATAAATTAGGTGTTTGTCTGGATACCTGTCATGTCTGGGACGGTGGATATGATATTGTAAACGATCTTGACAGCGTATTTGAAGAGTTTGAGCGGATAATAGGTCTGGACAAACTAAAAGCTATCCATTTAAATGACAGCATGAATCCTCTTGGTAGCCATAAGGACCGCCATGCCAGAATCGGAGAAGGTGAAATAGGATTGGAGGCACTTGTCCGCGTGATCAATCATCCTGCCACAGAAGGAATTCCGTTTATTCTGGAGACACCAAATGACGATGAGGGATGGACTCATGAAATCGCGTTGCTCAGAAATGAGTATAAACAGAAATGAGTATAAATATATCTGTCCGAATCAGGAAGATAAATTGGGGCGTGCAGATTATGGAAATAATTTTTCAAATGCGCTTTAGCGTGCTGACAAGTTGTAAGTGCAAATCAAAAGAGTAGGAGTGAGATCAAAAGGAAGGAATGCAGGAAAAAGCAGAAAGGCAGCAAAGATGCCAGGCAGTAGAGAAGTTGAGAGAAACACTGGACGAGAAGTATCTGTGGGAGGTTATTTTGCTCTATGCAGGTGAGAGTTTCAAAACCTACACAGGGCTTCCTTTCACCTATGAAGTAAGAAAAGGTCGGAATGGAGACTACACAAGGGAGCTATGGATCGACCGCAGGGAAAACAGCAAGAGTCTGGCGTTAAGTTCAGTGCTGTTGGCATTGAGAAACATAAAGAAAGTGGGAGCTGTAGTTGACAGACCCAAAGCTCTGGGCGACATCCGCGGAGTGAGTTATATATATGGAATGTTCTATCGCTTTGGGCTGATCGATGTGCCGGATACAGCCAGGCAGAAGATGAAGTTCACAGGATATATTTTTTAGGAGGAAAGGTATGAACAAGAAGAAAAACGTGGATTCCGGGAGAAAGTCTGCAAGGCCGGATCACATTCAGAAAACAATATCACAGAAAAGTTCAGGAAAATGCAGAGGGAAGGTTATAAAGACCGGGGGGATTATAATTCTTGTACTGCTGCTTGGTTTTGCAGGAAACAAATTTTTCCTGTCTGTCAGCAAAACAGACAGCGGGAAGGTGAAGGCCGTATCAGCTTCAGGTGCAGATAAGGAAAAAGAAGGCAGGATAATCGAACAAACTAAAAAAACTAAAGAAATTAAAGAAACCAAAGATGTGGTTGAGATGCAAAAGACTAAAGAGATTAATTTTCAGCCTCATTGTGTGGATTCTACAAAACCGGAAAATCTGATCAGCTATACTAATATTGAGGTGGATGGAAATGTACTTGAAAATATTGGAGATTATAAGGCTGATGGTGATATTTTCTTTAATATAGGACAGGATTATACAGATGTGGAGGGAATCGTCACATTCCGCGGAAACAGTTTTCGCGATGCCCCTTCCCATGGTTATGCAAATATGACTGATTTCAGGCTGAACAAATTATGGTCTGCAGATACAGGTTCTCTTTCTTCGGGCAGTGCAGTCTGGACAGGAAGCGGCTGGACAGGGCAGCCGCTTATGATGAAATGGCCAAAAGAAGTCAAAGCACATATGAATATGACAGAGAAAGCAAAGGCGGACGATGAACTGGTTGAGGTGATCTATGCCTGCATGGATGGGTACGTGTATTTTCTGGATCTGAGAACAGGAGAAAAGACACGTGACCCATTATATCTGGGATATACATTTAAGGGTGCGGGAGCCCTTGATCCAAGAGGATATCCAATTATGTATGTGGGTGCCGGATATAACAGCAACGAAGGAACTGCAAAGGTATTTGTAGTAAACTTGCTGGATTGTAGTGTTATGTATACTTTTGGAGACAATGATGAGTTTTCGCTCAGAGGAAGCCTGAGCTTTTTTGACGGATCAGCACTTGTGGATGCAGAGACAGATACTCTGATCTATCCGGGAGAGAACGGAATCCTGTATCTGATCAGGCTGAATACAAGATATGATCTGAACAGTGGGACTTTATCCATTGATCCGGGCAGAACTGTAAAATGGCGCTACTATGGCACAAGAAGTAGTGCAGAGTCTTTCTGGCTTGGAATGGAGGACAGTGCGGCAATCTATAAAGGCTATGTATTTATGAGCGATAATGGGGGAAATCTTATGTGTCTGGATCTGAATACTCTTCAGCTGGTGTGGGTCCAGGATACGTTGGATGACTCTAATTCAACGCCTGTTCTGGAAATCGAAAAAGGACATTTGTATTTGTATGTGAGTACTTCTTTCCGCCTTGGATGGAGAAGCTATGATACAGCCACTGTCCCTGTCTGGAAGATTGATGCAGAAACCGGCGAGATCGTATGGCATACAGATTATGAATGTACTACTGATGACGGTGTTTCCGGTGGAGTTCAGTCTACGATCGCCTGTGGAAAGGACAGCCTTGCTGATTATATATATGTGACAGTAGCAAAGACCTCTGACAATGCATCCGGAGTTCTTGCCTGTCTGAGAAAATCTGATGGATCTAAAGCATGGGAGGATTCTTCCTCATATGCCTGGTCTTCTCCTGTCTGTGTTTATAACAAAGATGGATCAGGAAAGGTTCTTTATTGCAACAGTACAGGTGATATCCGCCTTCTTGACGGCAAAACAGGCAAGCAGGAGGATGTATTATCTGTCAGCGATGGTGTGATAGAGGCTTCCCCGGCTGTCTACGATAACTATGCAGTTGTGGGCACCAGAGACTGTAAAATATGGGGGATCAGGCTGCGGTAAATATGAATACAGTCTATATAGAATGATCTATTGTTCTATTGTGACGACAATGCGGAAATAAGAAATTTAGAAGCAAGATTGCTCAGGAATCAATTTGTTGGCACAATATGTTAGTATGGCGGTATTGCTGCTGTCTATAGCAATACCGTTTAACCAAATCAGGCAAGTCCCTTGCTTTAATTGTAAAAAGCAATAAGAAGTGGGTAGGGGACTTGCTTATAACAGGTTTTCCTGGAAACCTGTACATTTCTGAAACTTCTTTACATTCACATCTATTAACTGATGACCTTAAATCTAAAGAACACTCAATCGGGTCAAGCATTTTCCTGAGCTGAGATGACCTTAAATCAGAGAACGCTTAATCAAGTCAAGTATTTTCCTAAGTTGAGATGACCTTAAATCAGAGAATACTCAATCAAGTCAAGCATTTTCCCAAGTTGAGATGACCTTAAATCAGAGAACACTCAATCAAGTCAAGCACTGAGCCAGAGTGTGTTTGGAAAATCATTCCCGCAATCTGCAAGCCCCACTTTGTGGGAGATTTTGCAGAAAGCCTTTTTCAAACCCGCTCTAGTATGCCATATTTTCAAAAATATTGCAAGACTCTATACTTTTTTATGCTCGTGCTTCTTCTCAGCCCCTACTCGCCGAATACTGCCTTGTAATCATCCTGGAATTTTTTGATTCCGGCATCAGTTAGCGGATGTTTTATCATCTGTTCGATTACTGCATATGGAACCGTTGCGATATCAGCACCTGCCAGCGCACAATCTGTTACGTGGATCGGATTTCTTACGCTTGCTGCGATGATCTGTGTATCCAGACCGGCAACATCGAAGATCTCAGCAATCTCGCGGATCAGATCCACACCTCTTGTGGAAATATCATCCAGTCTTCCCAGGAACGGAGAAACGTAGGTTGCACCGGCTCTTGCAGCCAGCAGTGCCTGGTTTGCAGTAAAGATCAGTGTTACGTTTGTTTTAATGCCTTCTGCGGTCAGCACTTTGCAGGCTTTCAGACCTTCTACTGTCATAGGGATCTTTACAACCATGTTCGGATGGATCGCTGCGATCTCTCTTCCTTCCGCGATCATGCCTTCTGCGTCTACGGTAGTCGCTTTTACTTCACCGCTGATCGGTCCGTCTACAATAGAAGTGATCTCTTTGATGACCTCTTTAAAGTCTCTTCCCTCTTTTGCGATCAGGGAAGGGTTTGTGGTAACGCCACAGATCACGCCCATGTCATTTGCTTTTTTGATGTCTTCTACTTTCGCGGTGTCGATGAAAAATCTCATTGTTTTGTCCTCCTGTTTTTCCTGAAATCTGTCCGGTTATTTTCGGTGTTTTGGCTTGTATGTCTCGGGATTTTGACATATTCATGTCAAAACACCTCGCGGGACAGTGGCTACTGAATAGTTACGGTGTTTTTTCTTTTCTGCCCTCAGTATAGCAGATTTGTTTTTGTGGTCAACAGGCTTGCGTATTTATAAATAGTATTTTTTATTAATAATTGACTGTTATTAATTAATGTATGCTGTGTTTTTCATCGTTTATTCAGGTTTTTTCCTTTATTTTCGCTGTTTTCTCATCTATTTTATTATTAATATTTCCATAGAAACCATTTATTTTTTCTTTTTTTCATGGTTGCTTTCATCCGGCGCATATCCGGTGCTTCCGCGGACGATCAGACGTGGTTCATACTCGATATGGTAAATACTGGTAGGTTCGTCTCCCTTGCGGTAACTCTTCTGCGATTCGATCTTTCGAAGGATGATATCACAGGCATCCCGCCCTTTCTGATCCACGAAATGTTCCACTGTTGTGAGTCCAATGGTATGGAACCTGGAAAACAAAGTGTTGTCACACCCCACCACCGAGATATCTCCCGGGATCCGGTACTGACGCTCAAGAAGGGCATCCATCGCACCAAATGCCATCATATCATTCAGTGCTGCGATCGCTGTAACCGGCTGTCCTTCCCGAAGCAGTTCCACGGTCAGATCATATCCCATCCGGTACTCTGACTCAATATTCGGGATCTCCGTATCTTTGCTGTCTGCCGCAGAGCGCACCAGCACATGGTCTGAAAGTCCCGCTTTCTCAAATTCCATCAGGAAACCACCCACACGTTTCTGCCGCTGGTGCTGTCTCGCCGTCAGCGGTGGCGCGATAAATGCCACATCCCGATGCCCCAGTTCAAGCAGATGACGCGCCATCAGGATCCCCGGTTTCTGGTTGTTCAGAGCCACCGCATCAATTGAAAATTCATCGTCACGGTTGCTGATCACAACCACCGGGATCTCTCCGGACAGTTCTGCCACCTGGCGGCTGAAACTTGGGTTACAGGCATAGATGATTCCCAGCGGCTGCACTTCCCGCATCATCCGCAGATAATTTTCCTCGATCTTCAGATCCCTCTGGGTGTTGCAGACAAACACGCCGTACCCGTATTCTTTTGCCATGGCTTCGATGCCTTGCAGCAGCATGACATAATAAGGGTTTGTCAGTGTCGGGCAGAACACAACCAGAAGTTTTCTGCTCTTTGCCGACCGGCGGATCCGCTGTTTTGGCAGGTGATAATCCAGCTTTTCTGCCGCCTCTGTCACCTGACGGATCGTCTCTTTGGAGAAAGATACGTTATATTTTTTATTTAGTATCATAGAAACAGTGGCCTGGGAAACTCCTGCTTCCCGGGCCACATCCATAGAAGTTGCTTTCTTCTTTGCCATCGTTTTTTCCTTATAATTCTACGCGTCCTTCCAGTGCACGCAGTAGTGTTACTTCATCGATGTACTCCAGATCACCGCCGACCGGAACACCGCTTGCGATACGGCTCACTTTGATACCGGTAGGTTTGATCAGTTTGCTGATATACATGGCTGTCGTCTCCCCTTCCAGACTGGAATTGGTGGCAATGATCACTTCATCCACATCTTTTTGCAGACGCAGCATCAGCTCTTTTAACCGGATATCTCCCGGACCGATCCCCAGCATCGGGGAAATAGCTCCGTGAAGGACATGGTACACGCCCTCGTACTTGCCGGTTTTTTCATAAGCTGCCAGATCTCTTGTATTTTCCACAACCATGATCTGTTTATGGTTTCGCTTCGGATTGGCACAGATCGGACACAGTTCCTGATCAGTCAGCGTAAAGCATTCTTTGCAATATCTGACATTCGATCTCGCGCTGGTCATCGCACCCGCAAGCTGTTCTACCTGATCCTGGGGCATATTGATGATGTGAAACGCCAGGCGCTGGGCTGATTTTGCGCCGATACCCGGAAGTCTTGACAGCTGTTCGATTAATTTGCTGATATGACTGCTGTAGTATTCCATCTTAGAACGGGAATCCTCCACCCAGACCACCGGTCAGTTTGGACATCACAGCCTGTGTCTCAGCTTCCATCTTGCGAAGTGCTTCGTTGGTAGCTGCCATGATCAGATCCTCTAACATCTCTACGTCATCCGGATCTACAACTTCTTCTGCCAGTTTGACTTTGGTCACTTCTTTTTTACCGCTTACGGTCACTTCTACGGCTCCGCCGCCTGCTGCTGCCGTAAATTCTTTCTCTTCCAGCGCTTTCTGATTCTCTTCCATCTGTTTCTGCATCTTCTGCGCCTGTTTCATCAGATTATTCATATTACCAGGCATACCCATGCCGCCTGGAAAGCCACCACGTTTTGCCACGATTGGTTCCTCCTGTTTTCTCTTAAATCATATTTTTGCATCTTTTACTCGTCTTCCGGTTCTTCTTCTACCACGATATTCATGTGAACCGTCTGTTTTAATATATCATCAACCGAGATTTCTGCCAAGTCCTGATGCATATTTGTTTTCTTTAAAAGCATCTCCACTTCCACGGTTTTTCCCGTCATCTTTAAAATCAGATCTTCCAGCAGCTGTTTTTTATCCGGATCATCTACACAGGTCTGCGCCAGGTCGTTGGAGAATTCCACATATAATTTATTCTCCCCGGTATTTCCATTATATTTCGGCACAGCGGTTGTTAAAAATGTCTTGAACATCCCCTGTGTCTGCATCACGATATTTTTCCAGTTTTCCTTGATCCGCTGCAGATCCTCCGGCGCTGCTTTTTCCGGTTTCTTCTCCGGTGCAGATGGTGCTGCCTGGGTTGGCTGTACCGGAATACCGTCGTTCATTCCCGCATAACCCGGCAAAGACTGAACTGCCGCCATCGGAATTCCCTTTTCCATCTGCTCTTCCAGCACCCGGATCCGGTCCAGTACGGAATCCAGGTTTGTTTCCATTGCAGGTTTACATAATTTAATCAATCCCACTTCCACCAGCACACGTTTCTGTGTGGCATTTCGCAGGTTGTTGGAAAGTTCAGATAACACGCGGATATAGCGCATCAGCGTATCGATATCGATCAGCTGACTTTCTTCCTGCAGCGCTTTCAGATTTTCCGAAGATACATCCAGAACTTCTTCCGCATCTTCCGATGTCTTGACCAGCAGGAGATTTCGCAGATACCAGGTAAAATCATTGACAAACTGTCCCAGTTCTTTTCCATTGACCAGAAGATCTTCCAGGATATGGATGCAGCTGGTGACATCCTGCTCCAGCACTTTGCGAAGCAGTTTGCTGAACACTTCCGTATCTACGGTTCCCAGCACTTCCAGCACCTTGTCAAAGGTCAGTTCCTGTCCCAGATAGAAGGCGATGCACTGATCCAGAAGACTCAGTGCGTCTCGCATGGAACCGTCTCCTGCTTTCGCCACATAGCGAAGTGCTTTCTCTTCCACCGGAATCTGTTCTTTCTCCATCAGTTCCCGCAGCCGTCCGGCGATCGTATCAATGGAAATACGGTGAAAATCATACCTCTGACATCTGGACTGGATCGTCACCGGAATCTTGTGGGATTCGGTGGTTGCCAGAATAAAGATCACATAAGACGGTGGTTCTTCCAGAGTTTTTAACAGTGCGTTAAATGCACCTGCTGACAGCATATGCACCTCATCAATGATATACACCTTGTATTTTCCCTGTGTGGGACGGTAGGTAACCTCCTCCCGGATCTCACGGATGTTGTCGACACCGTTGTTGGATGCCGCATCGATCTCGATCACATTCATGGATGTTCCCGCCTGTATCGCCCTACAGGTCGGGCACTCGTTACATGGACTGCCGTCCACCGGTTGCTCACAGTTGACCGCTTTTGCAAGGATCTTTGCCACGGTCGTTTTACCGGTTCCACGGGTTCCACAGAACAAAAATGCGTGACCGATACGGTCCGCACGAATCTGATTTTTTAAAGTTGTTACGATATGATCCTGTCCTTTGACATCCTCGAAGGTGTCAGGACGGAACTTACGATATAGAGCGGTATAGCTCATATTTCTCTGCCTCTCCTCAATCTGTCATAAATTGTAACTGTTCAGTAGCCACTGTCTCTCGAGGTGTTTTTATATGAATATGACAAACTCCCGAGACACACAAGCCAAAATGCAACAAAGAGATAGGGCTGTCACAAAGACCAGCCCTTCTCCCTCTGTTACATTACTTTTTATAACTGTTCCATAATTTCACAGCTATACTTTTTCTGTATCAGTCACCGAAACTGATACCGATTCTTTTGGCATCTTTGATCTCCTGTGCATCCGGTGTTACCACCTTCAGTTTTCCTGCACACTCTTCCAACGGAACTTTTTTTGTCTTTCCGTTGATCAGACCTACCATGTAACCATACTCATCGTTCAGGATCAGTTTTGCTGCTGCAGATCCAAGTCTGGTAGACAGTACACGGTCGTACGGACACGGGCTTCCACCTCTCTGGGTATGTCCCGGAACCGTTACGCGGATCTCCATACCGGTACGGTCTTCGATCTCTTTTGCCACTTTATAGGAAACAGATGGGTAAAGTTTTCTGTCTTCTTCCATTTTCTTTTTCAGTTCTTTTTTACCAAGTTGTGCATCTTCTTTGGAAATCGCACCTTCTGCTACTGCCAGAATCGTAAATCCGCTTCCGTTTCTCTTTCTTCTCTCGATGGCTCCCACTACTTTATCAATATCATATGGAATCTCCGGAATCAGGATAACATCTGCGCCGCTGGCGATTCCTGCGTACAGGGTCAGCCAGCCTACTTTATGTCCCATAACTTCCACGATAAATACACGATTGTGGGAGGATGCGGTTGTATGGATGCAGTCGATGGCTTCTGTTGCAATATTCACTGCGCTGTAGAAACCGAAGGTCATGTCTGTACCCCAGATATCATTATCGATGGTTTTCGGCAGATGAATAATGTTCAGACCTTCTTCTCTTAACAGGTTTGCAGTCTTCTGAGTTCCGTTACCGCCAAGGATCACCAGACAATCCAGATTCAGTTTATGATAGTTCTGTTTCATCGCTTCTACTTTGTCCAGTCCGTTATCATCCGGTGTACGCATCAGTTTGAATGGCTGACGGGATGTACCGAGGATCGTACCGCCACGGGTCAGAATACCGGAAAAATCTTTTGCTGTCAGCATTCGATAATCTCCGTAGATCAGACCCTTGTATCCGTTCATGAATCCATAGACCTCTAGATCATCAATATTGTGGGAAAGTCCTTTTACTACGCCTCGCATGGTCGCGTTCAGAGCCTGACAGTCGCCGCCGCTTGTCAGTAAACCTATTCTCTTCATACCTTTTTTCCGTCCTTCTTTTCAGATTTTTGCACCCGGTCTTTCACTGCCCCGGTTACAATTTTTTTTCACAATCATCTGGTTATTATTATAGCCCATTTTTGCCACTCTCACAAGTAAATATCATGTAAATATCAGGATTCAGATTGACAAATAAAAAGAAACACGATATACTGAATCCTGCGCAGCCGGGGAGTTAGCGGTGCCCTGTACCTGCAATCCGCTACAGCAGGGGTGATACCAAACTGAGGGCTTTTCTTTGCAGAGCTGCCTTCTGTAAGTGGCGTTGACGTCTGGGTCTTACGCAACAGGAATCTGTGAACCGTGTCAGGTCAGGAATGGAGCAGCACTAAGCAGAACCTTCTGTGTGCCGTAAGGGTGCCTGGGCCGAGTTAACTGCAGAAGTAACGTCTGTGGAGGAAGTTCGAAGGGCGGTGCGCTTTTAAAATTGGGAAAAATAGCCTGAAGGGGGACGCCCGGAGGGAGATACATAAGGGAAGGGACAGCAGTGCGCAGAGCGATTTTAAGCTATGTGCTAACTCCGACTATGATTCACGAGTGCCAGCTGGCACTCGCGAAAGTCTACGTAAGCACAGGATCTTAAAACTCGCTCTAACCGCGCACAAAATGCTGTCCCTTCCCTTATGTATCTCCCTCCGGGCTGGGTGTTGGCTATTTTTGTAAGGGGTGGGTGTCTGACGGGAGGTTTTCCAAGACACTTGTATTTGTCGTTAAAATCAGTCCACCGGACCAATTATTGATATGCACTGCAACGTAAAAAGGCTGCGAAGTATATTTTTTCAAAATGTAACTGTTCAGTACCCTCACAGTTACGAGTCAAAATGCATTTCAAATCACCTTCGGTGATGGCATTTTGACTTGTATGTCTCGGGATTTTGGCAAAAACATGCCAAAACACCTCGCGGGATACTACCTTTTGAATAGTTACTTCAAAATAAACTTCGCAGCCTTCTTCTGTTGCATTGGTTACGGAGATGGAGAGATTTGAACTCTCGCGCCGGTTGCCCGACCTACCGCATTTCGAGTGCGGACCCTTCAGCCACTTGGGTACATCTCCATGGTGTTACGAATCAGCAGATTCGCTATTCATTATACTTCCTTGTTTTTCTTCCGTCAATACCCGTTTTTGCCGCTTCTTGATTTCACGCAGTTCTTTGAAGAATCCACTGAGCATCTGGGAGCACTCTTCCTGTAAAACGCCACGGGTAACTTCTACCTGATGATTGAACTGTTCCATCTCCAGAAGGTTCAGGATCGATCCGGCGCATCCCGCTTTCGGGTTCATGCTTCCGATCACCACCCGGCTAACTCTCGCCTGGACAATAGCTCCGGCGCACATCTGACACGGTTCCAGAGTGATGTACATCGTACACCCTTCCAGCCGCCAGTCGCCCAGCTTTTTACTCGCTTTTCGGATCGCATTCAGTTCCGCATGGGAAATCGTATTTTTATCCGTATTTCTCCGATTGTATCCTCTTGCAATAATCTTTCCTTCGTAAACGATCACACACCCGATCGGCACTTCCATCAGTGCACCTGCTTTTCGTGCCTGCCGGATCGCCTCCCGCATAAACCGTTCATCCATTTTCTTCTCATCCATCATTCTTCCGCTTTCCTGTCATCATATCTTGTTTCTTCTTTGCATATGCTACCATAGAATACTCCAAAAAGGAAGTGTCCATTTTGTCTGCATACAAACGTTTTGTTTCTTATCTTTACGAATACGATAACCGGAAAAAGGGAAAAAACCGCGGATTTGTCCGTGTCGAGGTCCGAAATCACCAGTGCTGTCTGGAACTTCATATGACTCTTCCCGCCTGCCCGTTTATCCCTGTCTTCCGCGCCTACGCATTTGTCGCCCGTCCCGGCACACTGCACGGTCTGTTTCTCGGCAATCCTTCCTGGAAACAGGGCAATGTATACGGTCAGTTCCGGATTGCAGACACCAGTATCTGCAACAGCAGCTGGAATCTTGATGATATCGACGGTCTCATCGTTGTCTGCGAAACCGGACAACGTTACGCCACCTGCTGGAGTGACTGTAAGATTTCACCGGAAGATCTCCTTTTGCCGGAATCCGCGCCGATTCTTCGGGCAGCCTCGCTGGAACAGCCGGAATCCCCGGAGACAAACACTGTCAGCACACACCCGGATCCAGAGCCCGCATCGGACTCCTTCCGTTCTTCCGACACCGCGCCTGCCCGTACACAGACTCCCTCATTTTCCTGGAAACGGCTGACCGAAAGTTATCCACATGTTACACCGTTTTTCGATGAAGAAATCCACAACTGCCTGCAATTATCTCCGAAAGATCTTTCTCTTCTTGGCTCTTTCGGAGTTTCCTGTGGCAACAACCAGTTTTTTCTCTATGGCAGCCACGCCTTCCAGCATTTTCTTCTCGGAAAGATGGAACATGAGGACACCATCTGCTACATTCTGGCTGTCCCCGGCATCTATGAGGAGCGGGAACGGCTGCTCGCCAATCTGTTCGGTTTCCCCTACTTTAAGTCCGCCCGGGCAAAAGCTGCACAGCCCGGACATTTCGGCTACTGGTACCGGACGATCCACACTGAACCACAAAATCCCGATCCTATATCCCCCGAATCTCAACCTGTGGAATCGTTTTCCGAAGAATCTGCTGAAAATTCTCCAGCTGCTCGCGCGAGTAAGACGTGAATACCGGACGGATCACCTGCTCCGACTCTTTATAGTTTTGCAGAAAATACCGCCGGCTCCCGGAAAGCCACTGCCCTATGGCTTCGATATCTTCCCGTTTGTGAAGCTCCTTCACGACTGTGGTGCGGAATTCATAGTCCACCACACCCGATTTCAGATATTCCACCATACGGGTGATGCTTTCCAGATCCGGATGGCGGATCCCGGCGGTCTCTGCATATTTTTCCTGACTGTTTTTGATATCCATCGCTACATAATCCACCAGCCCCGCGTCAACCAGTTCCCTCACCAGTGCCGGGCGGGTTCCGTTCGTATCCAATTTGACCGGATACCCCAGTTCTTTGATCTGTGTCAGCAGTCCGGTCAGTCCCGGATCCAGCGTCGGTTCCCCTCCGGTCACACAGACACCGTCCAGGATTCCTTTTCTCTTTCTGAGCACTTTCAGAACTTCCTCCGTCTCGATCAGCGGCTCACTCTCCGGTGCCAGCACCAGACCGGCATTGTGACAGAACGGGCACCGGAAATTACAGGAACCGAGAAAAATGGTGGCCGCCAGCCGTCCCGGGTAATCCAGCAACGTCAGTTTGTTAAATCCGTGTATCTTCGCCATACGCTACCTTACGAAGCAAAAAATGTTTCGATTTCCTTTCTGGATGCCTGTACGGAGCCCTGTACGAAAAACGGTTTTCCGCCACCCTGTCCCTGTAATTTCCGGTTCATCTCTTTTACAAATTCACGAAGATCTCCGTCTTTTTCTCCGATGATATAACGATAGCCGTTTTCATCGTTGCCGTTGAACACCGCGCAGCGACCGCCACAGCTTTCCATCACATCAGAAGCCAGCTTTCTTACGCTGTCCGGTGACATATCTTCCTCGAACAACAGCTGATCGCCGCATCCTGCTGTCTGCGCTGCGATCGTCTCGATTTTTTTCAGTTCCATTCCTACCATACGGAATTTTAACTGCTGATATTCTTTCTGTAATTTTTCCACTGTATCTGCAGTGTCATTCCATTTTGCGGACAGCAGCTGGGAGATCCTGCGGTTCTGTTCTTTTAACTGATTGGTATATTCCAGTGCCCGTCTGCCGCAGAGCATCTCGATACGCATACCACCTTTAAATTTCTGTGCGGATACCAGAGTGATCTGTCCGATCTCACCGGAAAAGTCTACATGAACACCACAGCAGGCACAGATATCCATCCCCGGCCAGGTTACGATCCGCACATCACCGGTCAGTTCTTTCTTACTTCTGTAAGGCAGCGTTTTCAGTTCTTCCTCCGACGGATGAGTGATCTCAATCGGATGATTCTCCCATACATACTGATTTGCCTTCGCCTCGATCTCTTTCAGCACCGCTTCCGGCACTTCGCCGTCCACATCCAGCGTGATCGTCTCGCTTCCCATGTGAAATCCTACGTTGTTATAACCGTATTTTTCATGGATCAGTCCGCTGATCAGATGTTCGCCGGAGTGTTGCTGCATCAGATCAAATCTGTGCTCCCAGTCGATCCTGCAGGTCACTTCTGTCCCCTCCTGGATCGCTTCCCGCGTCCGATGCCAGATTTCTCCGTCCTTTTCCTGTACATCCATAACTTCCACCCGGTTCATGGTTCCGATGTCACATGGCTGTCCGCCTCCTTCCGGATAAAATACGGTCTGATCCAGAAGGATCTCATATCCTTTCTTCACCTCTCTGCACGCAAGCACTTTTGCCTGGCAGGTGGTCTGGTGAGAATCTTTATAAAATAAACGTTCTGTTCTCATATGTATGTCCTCTTTCTGTCTCTGTTCTGACATGATAACTGCTGAGTATCTTTACAGTTACGCTGCACTTTCTCTCTGCACCATCATAGTACGAAATCGGGAAAGTTGCAAGATTACTGTTCGTTTCGCGATGCACAGAATTCTTGCTGATTGCGCAAATTCGCGCGGTATGTCTAGAGCGTGTTTGAAAAAGGCTTTTCGTGAGCTGCGAGTCCCAGTTTGTGGGAGATTTTATCCGAATGAGGGCGGCGTAGCGGGCTACGGCAACCGAATGAGGGTAAAATATACCGCAAAGTGGGGCTTGCAGATTGCGGAAATGATTTTTCAGACACGCTCTAGGGTTTTCTGTGATCTTCGCTCACAATAATACCCCACGGGATATTAGCAGTGAGAAATAACTGCATTTCTATGTGACCATGTCACAGATGATTTCTTTGCTTTTTCTTCTGTTTTTGACTATACTTATACTAAACATACAAGGAGGCGATCTTTATGCAGGATGTAGTTATCATCGGCAGTGGACCGGCTGGGCTGTCCGCCGCTCTTTATATGCTCCGGGGTGGATTTTCCACTACTGTCATCGGAAAAGACAACGGGGCTCTGGAAAAAGCAGAAAAAATCGAAAATTATTTTGGACTGGAGCGTCCCCTCTCCGGCCATGAACTGATTGAAAATGGAAGAACACAGGTACAGCGTCTTGGCGGTACTCTTTTACAGGATGAGGTTGTGGGGATCAGCTGGAACGGAAACTATCTGATTTCTACCGCCTCCACACAGATCGAAGCCCGCGCCATCATTCTCACCACCGGTACTTCCAGAAAAACCATGAAAATTAAGAATCTCGCGCAGCTCGAAGGACATGGTGTCAGCTACTGTGCCGTCTGTGATGCTTTTCTCTACCGCGGTGAATCTGTCGCCGTCCTTGGAAATGGCGAGTACGCCCTTCATGAAGTCCAGGAACTTCTCCCGATCGTCGACTCCGTCACGCTTCTGACCAACGGGCTGGAACCTTCCGTTGACTTCCCACCGGAAGTTACGATCATTCAGACACCGGTTCTGGAACTTGTCGGCATAGATGCACTGGAGGCTGTCTGTCTGGAAGACGGCACGCAGATTCACCCGGCATGCCTTTTCATGGCGCTCGGCACTGCAAAGGGAAGCGATCTTGCACGGAAACTTGGTATCCGGCTCGAAGATGAACGGATCATTGTCAATGAACAGATGGATACCGGACTCCCGGGCGTTTTTGCTGCAGGCGACTGTATCGGCGGGATCCTGCAGGTTTCCGTGGCAGTCGGTGAAGGAGCGAAGGCCGCGCTTTCCTGTATCAAATATCTGCGGTCGTGACATGCTCCCACCACTTAAATCATAGATTTTGAAGTGGGGGCTTCTTGCTCA
>OHWR01000517.1_pt1 | contig 18677 bp, 18 predicted proteins | sample 1579771 | NCBI WGS metagenome assembly OHWR01 (sample SAMEA3882542, study PRJEB24775) | human gut metagenome | biome: human-associated habitat; feature: intestine environment; material: feces | place: Netherlands | collected 2009/2010 | reverse complement strand
TCTTGTTGATAAATTCCACCTAAAAGAATAATTTGAAAATTTGATTTTCCACGAATATATTCTGCGATAAAAGCACTATTGGTGATAATTGTTAAGTCTTTATGAAGTTGTGTTAACGTATCCGCTAAAAGTGCACAACAACTACCACTTTCAATCATAATTGTATCGCCTTCATTAACAAGTTCAGTAGCTTTTAAAGCTATTTTTTTCTTTTCTTCATAATGATACGCGATTCTACCATTGATATCATCTGTGCTACATAACACAGCATGACCATGTTCACGCTTGATGATTCCTTTAGCTTCTAATGCATCCAAATCTTTGCGGATAGTTACTTGTGAAACACCTAGGTATTCAGCGAGTTGAGAAACCTCTATTCTCTTTTCAGATGTCAACAATTCTAATATTTTATTTGTTCTATTTTTCATTTACGTTGATTCCTATCATTTTGTTTATATAATAAGTGTTTTTGATTTCAAATGAAAGTTAAATTTAGAAAAAAGCGTTAATGTTATTTTCTTTAAATATATTTAAATACTCTTTTAAATCTTCTGGATGATACGAAGGAATATTTTCATAATCGTATTTTATATTTAAAAGATGATATTTATTTTCTCCAAATTGATGGAACGGTAGAAGTTGACACTTGTTTATTCCAATGTTGTGAAGTGTTTTTGAAAATTCTTTTGCGTCATCCAAAGAATCGTTGAAGCCAGGTATAACAGGGATTCGCACAAGAACTGTTTTGCCATTGGCGATGGCATGTTTCATGTTCAGTAATGGTAATTTATTAGAAACACCTGTACCTTCTATATGTTTATCCGTGTTCCAGTGTTTCATATCAAAAAGAATGTAATCTACATATTCCATGACGTGATCAAATGTTTCCTCTGTCGCAAAACCGGTTGTTTCACAACACGTATGAATTCCTTCCTCTTTAGCGGCTAAGAGAAGTTCTCTTGAAAACTCAGGTTGAAGTAAAAGCTCACCTCCAGAAAGTGTTAGACCACCACCACTTTCTTCATAGAAGGCTTGATCTTGTAAAACAATTTTAAGCACTTCTTCCACAGATTTTTGTTCGCCTTGTGCACTTAATGCGTTTCTTGGACATTCATATACACATTTCTTACATCCAATACACTGACTATGGTTGATTTTGACGGATTTATCAATTATTTTCATAGCGTTTTTTGGACAGGTTTCAATGCAATGATGACAATTTATACATTTGTTTTGATCCCAAAGAATTTGTGTTTGTATAAGCTGACTTTCGGGATTTGCGCACCACTTACAACGAAGAGGACATCCCTTTAGAAAAACGGTAGTACGAATTCCTGGACCGTCATTTACACTGAATTTTTGAATGTTAAAAATAATTCCTGTTGTATTTCGATTTGTTGTTGTCATTTTAATTTCCTCATATAGAGTATAAACATTTCGAAGAAGAAAAGCAATGTCTATAGTTACAAATGAAAGTATAAATCGTTTTAAATGAAATTAAAGTTGACATGAAATGCGTGTGATGCTATTTTTAAATTGCGAATAAAAGAATATAAAATTACGAATGAAATGTAATGTGGAGGGCGGATATGGAAAATGTAGAACATTTTGGAACATTGACAGAACGAATGAAAGAGTTTCGAGAAGAAGTTTTAGATGAAAAACCTTATATTGATGCACAACGTGCAATTCTAGCAACGCTTGCTTACAAAGAAAATTTAAATCAACCACGAGTGATGGTTCGAGCTAAAATGCTAGAAAAAGTTCTAGATAATATGAGTATATATATTGAAGACAAATCTCTTTTAGCAGGAAATCAGGCAACTAAGAACCGTAACGCTCCTATTTTTCCTGAGTATACTATGGAATTTGTTATGAATGAATTAGATCAGTTTGAGAAAAGGGATGGGGACGTATTCTATATCACTGAAAAGACCAAAGAACAACTTAGAGAAATTGCGCCATTCTGGCAGAATAACAATTTGCGTGCAAGAGGAGAAGCTCTTCTTCCTGAAGAAGTTCGTGTCTTTATGGAAACAGGTGTATTTGGAATGGAAGGTAAGTTAAATGCAGGAGATGCGCATTTGGCGGTGAACTATGAGCGTATTTTGAAGGATGGATTAAGGGGATACGAAAAGCGTGTAAAAGAATATAAAGCTTCTCTTGATTTGACGGATCCTGAAAGTATAGATAAGTATTGTTTCTATAATGCAGTTCTTATAGTACTGGAAGCGGTGCGTAATTTTGCAAATCGTTACAGCGTTCTTGCACAGAATTTAGCAGAAAAAGAATTGAATCAAGAAAGAAAGATTGAATTATTAGAGATCAGTAGAATTTGTTCAAAAGTTCCATATGAACCAGCAGAAACATTTCGAGAAGCGGTACAATCCGTATGGTTTATTCAATTGATTTTACAAATTGAATCCAACGGACATTCTTTGAGTTATGGCAGATTCGATCAATATATGTATCCATATTATAATCGAGATATTAAAAATGATACTATTAAAGAATCTGAAGCCTTGGAATTGTTGACATGCTTGTGGATAAAGACACTTACAATCAATAAAGTTCGTTCTCAAGCACATACGCTGAGTTCGGCAGGTTCTCCTATGTATCAAAATGTAACGATTGCAGGCCAAACAATAGATAAAAAGGATGCAGTCAATGATTTGAGTTTTTTAGTTTTGAAATCAGTTGCACAGACAAGATTGACACAACCAAATTTAACTGTGCGCTATCACAAGAATATCAATAAACATTTTTTGGATGAATGTGTAGAGGTTATGCGTTTAGGCTTTGGAATGCCAGCATTAAACAATGACGAAATTATAATTCCTTCCTTTATGGATTGGCAAGTTAAAGAGGAGGATGCCTATAATTATAGTGCCATAGGCTGTGTAGATGTGATTTTCCCGTTGATTTGTTCCGTTCGTTGATTTGTTCCGCTCAGATAGGATATTTTCCCTTTGATTACTTCCGTTCGTGGATTTAATTTGTTCCGTTCAGAATTTTAATTAGTTCCGTTCGGGAAATTTGATTAGTTCCGTTCGGACGATGGCAAATTCAACATTTAGTTCTCAATTCGGAGTATAGAAGGAAACAATGTATAAATCGAAACGCAGCCTCAAAGTGTACGAGGCACCACTTGGTTTAAATGGTAAGCAGCAAGTTCCAAGAATTCAGCTTCAAGGTCAGTGGCTCGAAGCACTTGGATATCACGTGGGCGATAAAATTGATGTTCAGTGTACTGGTGACACGATCATCATCAATAAAATGAAGACTATATAAAACAAACAAGCGTCGGCCAATGAGTCGGCGCTTTTCTAACATATTATATAAGATAAAAATAGTGAAAAAAGATGAAACGTGTAGACGAAACAATATAAAAGAGCCATAATATCGGTATATGAGCCTTTATATTATGCATATACAACTTTGATATCTGGGATGTTTAGATGAGTGTTTGAGGTTCTTCTTCAGATGCTCGGTAATTCAATTGCCGAGTAGTTCACGGAATTTTGTATGTTTGGATGTTGCCTTATAAAGCTGAAGATGAAGTTGAAGAAGAAAATGAATCTATAGACATACAAGCTTAATTCATAAATTAGGTCAAATCTAGCATTTTTCGACTTTCAAAATGGTAAAATATAGGTGTAAAGGGAAATGATAAAAAATTAAGGCAATTTGCCTTAACAAAAAATAGATCAGGAAAGGATATATTATATATGAAAACAAAACAAATTTTAATGGCAGGAGCATTGGCTCTAAGTATGGTGTTATCTGGTGGCATGTTGACTGGATGTTCTAATTCTTCAAACACAAAAGATACAAAGACATCCGAAGTTGCTAAGAAAAAGGAAGTAAAAACACTTGGTCAAAAAACCAAGGATTCAAAATCCTTGAAGATTACAAACAGTACTGGAAAGAAGATCACTGTATTTGAAACAAAATCAAGTTCAGAAGAATCTTTCAGTGATAACTTGTTGGATGATGGTGACGCTGTAAAAAACAAAGAAGAACGTACTTTGTATTATGATGTTAAAGAAAATGATAAACTGGACGTAAAAGTAGGATTACAGGATCAGGACAAAACATTCGTATTCAAGGATGTAGATACTACAGATACAAAGAAAGTTGATGTTTCTTTAAAAGAAGATAAAGTCAATCTAGATGTAACGAAAAAAGATGGCAGTACTTCCACTTTGACACCATCTGAAGATTCTGCAAAGACAGAGGAAGAAAAGAAAGATGAGCAGGAAGTAAAACAAGAAGAAAAGAAAGAGGAGAAGAAGGAAGAAACCGCAAAAGCCGATTCTTCTAACAAATCAAATTCTTCAGAATCAAAGAAGAATAACACCGCTTCGACTAGCTCAAATTCAAACAAGAACAACTCAAGCTCTAGCAGTTCAAAACCTTCTTCTAAACCTTCGAACAGTGGCAATAACTCTGGCTCATCTAAGCCATCAAATAACAGTGGTTCAAACTCAAACAGTTCAAAACCAGCTGAGCATACACATAATTGGGTTGCTCAATACCAGACGGTAAATGTTCCAGAAAAAGGACACAACGAACAGGTTTTGGTGCAGGCTGCCTATGATGAACAGGTTCCAGTTACAGAAATGAAGGCATATTCAATTTGTAATCAATGTGGTGCTGACATTACTGGCTTTGCAGTCTCTCATAATGAACAACATTTATTAAATTATGAACCAGGTGGTTATCATACTGAATGGCGTGAAACAGTTGTGGGATACAATACTGTACATCACGATGCAGTGTACGAAACAAGATATGTGGTCGATTCACCTGCAACGACAAAACAGGAATTGACAGGCTACAAGTGCGGTAGCTGTGGAAAAACGAAAGCTAACTAAATATAGATCAAAAGACAGAATATAGGAACTCAGATTGAGTACCTTTTCTGTCTTTCACACGCAATAAAACGGGGAGTACCCATACTATTGCACCAAAAGAAAGTAGTTATAAGAAAGGGTGGCGAAATATGAACAGATACAGTTTATTTGATGTACCTTAAATTAAATTGAAATAATATCAATATTTTTCCTTTCAGAATATTGATAGTACGAAACACTCAAAATATCAAGATTTCTAACGTTAGAGATTTTTATAAGGGATAGAGATAGAAATAAATAAAGGGGAAATAAATGAATTAAGGCAGTTTGCCAGGACCTGTTGAAAGAGGAACTTCATTTTGCCGGGTTGTTTGATAATTTACAGATTGTCTCGCTTCTTACGGATTTGGAAAGTCTTTTATAGGAGGTAGATTAATATGCCAAGACAGAAAAAAGATGCAAAAATCCTTAATATCAAACTAGCAAAAGAGATCAGTGATCAGCTGGAACAGTTTTGCGAAGAATCAGGAATATCTAAAACTGTAGCGACAGAGAAGATTCTATCGAAGTATTTTGAGGAATATTTCAGCAGACCGGAAGAAGAGCGCACACTTTTCAAATAAGAATATTTAAGAATGCCCACAGGCCTAATAAGCTTGTGGGTATTTTTATGCCTAAATAGAACATGTATGTAAGATTTCTTTTGAGTTGCAATTAGGAAAAAGCGCTGATTTACAGGCAAAATTACAACATTCAGTTTGAGGCTGTATGAGAAACAAAACATGTTGTCTGATTCTGACATATAGTATATGCCAAAGTAATTTATCCCTAAAAATAGGGACAATATTAGGTATAAACAAATTATGTATTCAAAAAGGAGGAAACACATGGAGAAAATTGAATTCACAAACCCGGAGAGCAAGGAATTTAACGAAGAAGTAAGGAACTACCTTGAATTGATGAGGGATACGGAAGCCCTTATTGGTGACGGGATGGAGGAACTGAAAGGGGCCAATTGGGCAAAGCTTTGGAGCAGCCTTGACAAGTTGGTTTTTTATCCGAAGACATACGAAGGAAATTTGGCTATTTTCAGAACTCGATACGACATTCGATACGTAAGCTTGTTTACGAAACCAGAATTTTGCTGTGATCAGGAAGCAGACTTTGAGTTGGGCGGAATCCTTAGGTCATGGCTTGATGATGGTCAGAAACGTGGCTATTCGCTTCTTATTAACACGACCATCAATGAATATTGGGGACATGGCATTTTTATCGATCCGGATACAGGGCATATTGCGCCTGTGATGACGGACTATGATGCGGAGCACCGTACTTATAAATTGTACTGATCAGCATTAATTTCGACCGAATCCGGGAACATTTTCCTATATTCATCAACTAATTTTCGAAAGATGTAACGGGTAACCGGTCCTTTATCCGGAAGCTTACCTGTCAATAATTTCATTGCTTGACGCTCAGTGATTTTATGCAGGCAGTATTGTTCTATGGCATCAAATGCTTCGCAGTTCAGGCTCATTAGTGATATACGACGTTTCGGTCTTCCGGGACATTTCCTGTGTCCTGGAGACTGCTCGATAGGCTGCGCCTGACGGTAGTTATGGATTTGACTAAGTGTTCCGGATAATAGCTCATGGTCGTGGCAATCATCTTCATCGGCAAATCCGAGCGATGGAATTCGCAGGTGTATCTGCTTGTCGTGAAGGAGTTTTAGCGTTTTTTGTATTGTGGGCAAGGTGCCACCAAGCACATAGATATTTGCTACATATAACGTATCGCCACTTTGAATAGGGCGACGTGGGGAAATCTCACCTTTAAGTATGTCACCGTCTGAATAGGCAGAACGAGCCACGTCGCAACATTTTATGTAGAAGTAGTTGTATTCTGAGCCGAGCCAGTGGGTTGTATCTGGCAAATGTTTGCGTGCTATTTCGTATTGTTCGTTTATATTTTCAATTCGTGTATTACGAAACAGCCACCACTCGCTCATAGTGCAACCTCCGCTCATTTGTAATGGTTACCAGTACTAACCAACACATTATATCATATTTTTTAAAATGTTGTCCGAAAATTAGAAGTTTTGAAAAAATAAAAGAAAGCCGCATAAATACAGTATTTGCAGATGAATTCATGTCTGAAAATCATTTGAAAATGGTCGTTTATTTGTATGTGAAAATAAAAGCACATGAGAAATCAAGCATATTAATTGCGAAGGCGAAAACAAAAATAAACAGGAAGGAGAAATCATTGAAATCACATAAACGAAAAATCGAAGAAGGACGTTGTCAAGGATACGGGAAAGACTATACCCCATTTATTCTGGTCAGAGAATATAAGGGGCGGGGTACAGCATCAGTCATCTGGGATCCCTTTGAAGAAAGATTGATCCACTGCCTGTCGCAGACAGAAGTTGCGGTGTATGAAACAATCCGCTGGCAGGACAATGTGGAACATATCCGCGAACAATATCTTTTAGATACAGATAGGATGAATGCCATTGCAGAAGAACTTGGGATGAAGAAAGCTCCATGGTGGACCACGGATTTTCTGGTAGATTACGATGATGGAAGCAAGACGGCGTTCTCAGTCAAATACGACAGAAGCGCATTTGATCCGAATAAACGTACCTACCGTGGAAAAGAATCAAGGCTGCACAATCTGGTAATGCGTCAGAGAGCAGAACAGATCTATTGGGAATCTCAGAAAGTGAGGTTTAAGCTGGTAACGAACGAAGATATTAATCAGGTGCTTGTGTGGAATGTAAAAAGCGTCATGAGCTATTACGAATCATTTAAGGTGATCAGCAAAGAACAGAAACTGAAATATCTGATTGCACATAAATATGTACATATCCCGATGGATAAACAGATTCTGGATTTCCGTGAGATTGTAAAGCGTGCTGGTTTCGATATTGATGAGCTGTATAAACGAGTATTAGTGGCACGTGACATTCATGAAGAAATTACAGAAAGGAGATAACATAATGGAAGAATTAAAAAATAACGAAACATCCGAAAAGAAAGAGAGAATAGACCCACTGGAAGTTATCACTCTTGAAGGCGATGAAAATCAGGTGGCTGAAGAAAAAGAGGATTCACCTGTTATCAGAAGAGGTGATATTTACAGTTTCGAAGACCAGGAATGGAGAGTTTTCGATGTGAGAGATAAAAATGTTAATCTGATTAACCTTAAAAATAACAAATTAAGGCTGAAAGATACTGCGGAACTTATTACAGCAATTGAAAACAGAGAGTGTGTGAAGATAAAAGAAAAAACGGGATCGTCTTTTTCGATTTCACCGGAAGAAATTAAGACAATCAACCACCGTGCAGAAGTAATGGAAGCTATTTTCAAAGAAGAATATCCTATCAAATGTCGTTTGCGGGTAAACCATGATGCAGATGCAATACTTCTTAATATTTCAAGAAGGCATTTGAGAACTTTGTTTTATGATTATCTTCGTTCCGGCCGCAATAAATTCAGTCTTGTTGACCATCGCAAAGGTAATTATAGAAAAAGAGTACCCCATTCAAAAGACTACGAGAATCCAAAGAATGACGTTGATGAAATCCTCAAATACGGTCTTAAGATGTTTGTAAAGTATAGAAAACCAGGACAAGCATATGACGCAGTTCTGCGCCGGTATTTTCGCGAACCGGTCGAAGCACCAGATGGTTCTTCTGTCAAGATGGTAACACTTCCAGAAGAGGAAAGATCAGTATCATACAAGATGCTCTACAACTATATCAGAAAGCATACAGAAGACTATTCCTGCAAGGGAAAAGATGAGAGAGACAAACAGAACAATGACAGACAGCTGGTTGGAAACAGCAGAACCGGGGTCTATGAATTGGGACAGATTGTTGAAGCAGATGAGATGGAGCTTGGCTGTTATGTAGTCGACCAGAATGATGGAGAAACTGTTCTTGGAAAAGCTGTCGTATACTGTATGGTCGAAGTATTGAGCGGAATCTGCATCGGTGCATATGTAAGTCTTGAAAATAACAGCATGCGTGGCTTTCAGCAGGTGTTTCTGTCACTCCTGGAACCGCATAAGAACCAGACGAAAGGCTATAACATTGACTATGATGAGGAAGACTGGCCGTCCATGATCGTACCAAACGAGATCCGTTGTGACCGAGGCTCAGAGTATATGTCCAAGGCATATAGCAAAGCGATGGGGGAACTTGGCATCCGTAATACTCCGGTTCCACCCGGATGCGGTTCCTTAAAGGGGGTTGTCGAATCCTTCAACGGACTGGTTCAGACCTATTTAAAAGCACAGTTAAAGAATAACGGATATATAGAAGATAAATACCGTGGTGGTGACCTGGCGAAAGGGGCTGCATGTCTGACACTGGAAGAAATAAGAGGATTGGTCTACCAATCAGTGATTCTGTATAACCGCCGTGTTTTTGAGGGACTCATTGATAAGAAGTATGTGGATAACAATGTATCGCCAACACCGAAAGGGATTTTCGCATACGAAAAAGCTCATGGCAGAGCAGGAGATCCAACCAATGTAAATGATGCAACAAGACCAGCCTATCTGTTTGCAATGCTGGCAAAGGAAGAAGAAAAAAGGAAATTTACATGGAACCGCAGGAAAGGTATCGTGTACACCTTCTATAAGACGGAACTGCGTTTTTATTCGCAGGAGCCATGGTTCTTGGATATTTTAAAAGATGAACCGCATCCGGAAGATATTGAGGTCAGATATAATGTGGACGATATCAGGAATGTCTATATCAGATATAAGAAAGAGATCCACAGAGTACCTCTTGCAGAAAAAATTGAACAGCAGTATACATACGCAGACTTAACCTGGGATGAATACGACGAGTGTATCCGTAAAAAGAGGGACTCAAAAGTAATGAAAGAAGCAAAACAGGTATATCTGGACACGAAACTGAATTTGCAGGATACGGTAGAGAAACAGGCAGAAATGGCAAAAGCCCTGAATCCAAAGAAGAAAAAATACGGCAAAGCGCATCCGGAGGATAAAACAGCCAAGAAACAGGAAATGAGAAAAGATCCAGATGAAATTACGAAACGTTCTTATAGTTCCATTGATCCGGAACCTGAGAAAGAAACATTAACAAAGCAGCAGGAAGAGCTGGCAGCGATTGAGCATTTGAGAATCCCAGATGAAATGAGGAGGACGATGGGAGACAGAAAACTCAGCCGAGAAGAGGAAATCAATCGTATCTTGGCACTAATAGAAGACGAAGTGTAAGAAAGGAAGAAAACATGGAGAGACTGAAATGTAATTTAACATTCCGTGAACTTGGAAAAGATGAAAATCTTTATGATGATGTAGACCTGACTGCGGGGAGCATGGTAGATGCGCAGTACCGCAGAGTCGCCGGATATGAAGATAATCCTGATGTATGCGCATTGCCGAAGATGCCTTCGATAAGGGATATCCTGGCTCTTGGAATGGTGAATCCTCCAGGATACGACAGAGAACAGGTAGAAAAAATGAGCACTGCTGAAAAATTAGCCGCAATAGAAGACATCGACATGGCAATGATCCCACTTGGAATTCATGTAGATGTAGCCCGTACAATCTGGAAGTTTTTGGACCGCAGATATAAAGGGGCTGACGTCATGATTTCCGCAAACGAAGATGAGAAAGCGTATGGGAAAGGAAGCTTTGGACGTGCTATCGTTCTGTATCAGAAGTTGGAGGCCCCAAGCCCGATTGGATTTCTGCTTCATGGGAAGACCGGATGCGGAAAGACTATGGCTGTGAACTTAGCGTGTCGCATGTATCCTAATGTAATCTATCATGAGTTTGAGGACTGCAGCTATGTACAGATCCCCATCGTCATGGTGACAGCGCTCAGAAAAGATATCAGAGATGTGTTTGAATCCATTGCCGCAGCATTTGACAGATTTCTGGATACCGGAGATTACCATAGAAGAAGGGCCGTTGGGGCCAAGAGTATCTCTGCAACAGAAGGGCTTGTAAAGAAATGGATCGAACTCTATCATGTCGGACTCATCATCGTAGATGAAGTACAGTTCCTTGATTTCTCGCCAAAAAAGAAGAACATCGAGGACATTGTAAGTATCACACAGGCAACCGGGGCGCAGTTCGGACTCATTGGTAACGATGACGGATATAGAGCAGTACTGGAATATGACAGGCTTAACAGGCGCGTAGCAAAAAACATTATCAATGCAGACGAGGTTACGAAGAATAATGTACGTTTGTTTGAGAATGCAATCAAGACACTTTGGGGATATCAGTTCGGGAATGTGGAAAGTCCGTTCACAACAGAAATCGAGGAACTTCTCATGTATCATTCATCCAGGAATATCGCACTCCTGAAATACATCGTGATTACTATACAGACGAAGGATGTAATCGAGAAGCGCATGGAGCCGATTGATGTGCCATTCATCGAGAAAACGATTGGGAGGGACATGGAGACACTCCGAAAACTGCTCGCTGATCCTGATGATCCGGAAGATGCACAGTATCACGAGTATATTACAAAGCTCTATGCAAGGCAGGCTAAAGAGGTCGCTACGGAAAATGACGAAGAAAAAGGAAGGCTGTTCGATATGATGGCAGCGGGCGAACTGACCAGGAAAAGAGAAGCGGTCCGTAGCAGAGCTTTCCAGTCAATCAGCGACACTTCAAATTATACTGAAACGCAGATTAACCGCGCAATCAGACAGGCAATCGATAAGGAACCGGATATCCTGGATCACCCTTCGAAGTTTCTTGCACAGAAAGCTATGGAAATATTGAAAAAGGCAAACGCAAAGGTGAAACGTAAAAATACCGCCACAGCTAATCAGGCGAAGAAAGGGAAAAGCGATGCAGCTGCGATTGACAGAGAGACAAGCCAGGGGCTTACAGCTTTGAAAAAAGCTATGAATGAGCAGGAAATATCCTCCGTTTCCAGTGAGAAGCGGGGATTGTAAAAAAGGAGAAGATTATGAGATTACCAAAGAGCATCCGAATAAGAATCTATGATGCTGTGAAGGCAGGCGTTGATGAGAAAGGCTGCTGGACCGCTTCCGAAGATGGATTCGAGGGCAGGACAATTACCAGGGAAGAAAGAAATATCCTGCAGGATCTGGTGAATCATGGGTATGTAAAGAGATGAAAGAAAGGGGTGTATACGATTGAACAAATACAGGTTTCCAATATGGTTTCGGATATATCCGGATGAGAACATTGTGTCATGGCTGGAAGCTTTGTTTTCAGTTAACGGAATGTCAAAAAAGGCTTTCTCTGTTACTTTAGAGGGAAGTACGGAATTGTTAGAGCTTGAGAATATCTGTAGAAAATATGAAGTGTTGATTACCAAATTAATTGCTAACACAGTATTCAAATTAAATTGTACACATAATTAGGTAACTTCAAATTGTTTATACATATATATTCATATTAAATGTGAAACCCCATCATAAAAAAATGGATACTCAATTTAGAATATCCATTTGGTGTTGATATAAATATTTTAAGGCGTATGAAATTGAGCAGGCGCTCTTTTCACATGGTAATTTCTTATAGATTTTTTGACTGTTTTTTTGTGTTTCGTGCAAATTATCAAGTTCAACTTGGAGTGAGTTCACAAAATATGATTCATCTTCACATTCCATGAATTCATTTATTTCAATTCCTAACAGCCATTTTAGATTGTCTTTTACTAAATGGCATAGATAAGTATGTTCTAAGTTAACGCTATCTTCAACAGTTACTTTAAAATCAACACTTCCTTCAAAATGCACTTCTTTTAATTCGGCAATTTCACTTTTTCTTGATGCGGATCCTGTTTCATATATGATCATTTGATTTGTTTCTAATATCATTCTATTGACCTCTAACTCAATTCATTGTCGTTTATGGCATCCATTACAGTTTCCATACTGATTATCATTTCCTGCTTCTGCTCACCAATCAATAAACTTTTATTACAGATTTGATTGATCATTCGAGGAATACCATTCGATGCGTTGATAATTGCGGTCAGTGCATTATTATCGAACACTTCCTGATGACATCCTACACCATCTAATTTTTCTTTTATATAACGTTTTGCCTCTTCTTCATTTAGATTTTCTAAATTGTGTGACATGATTATACGCTGCCTTAATGGTTCATGGCTTGATAAGCGCAGCTGATTGTTTAACTGTGGCAATCCAACCAGTAATACGACTGCATAATCTTTTGAATCCATTTCAAAATTGAACAGTATTTTTAAATCATTCAAGATTCCGCTTTTCATATAATTGGCTTCATCAAATATAAATACAGGTGTAATCCTTTTTTCACGTTTGTATTTTTCTATAATTGTCTGAATGGCTCGGAAATTGTCGACTTTTTTATAGTATGGTTCGATTCCAAGATTCAATGCCATCTGTCTGTAGAATTCTATAACAGTAACTGTAGACAGTGATATATATACTACCTTATAGGCGGCAGGATTCAATTCGTTTGCCCATTGTCTTACGCTTGTTGTCTTGCCTCGGCCTGCACCTCCTGTCAATACGCCAAAGCCTTTTGTCTGCAGAAGATAATTCAATCTGAATTTCACTTCTTTATATTCATTTGTTTCTACTAAAACATCTTTTCCATTTTTTATAAACGGATTGATTTCCAATCCATATCTTCCTGTATAATTCATTATTGTCCTCCCAGTTCGCTAAGTTTCAGTTTATGTCGATGCATCGTTGCATTTTTATTTTTATCCAACAGTTGAATAGGTTCCAACTCTTTTGAAATAGAATCTACCACATATACTTTTTTCAAATCTGGTGAATAACGAATCAATAGTTTCTGTCCCTGATATTTATAGTTTACTTCATATTCCTTTTCGTCAATTACAATCACACTGTCATTAGACACTTTACGTTCGATTTCAAGTAAAAAGCTGCGTTCAACCTCCTGATCAGACATTCTAATAATCAATGTACTTTCTGAAAAGAAACGTTCCATCGGTGATTTTCCATTCAATGATGAATGAATGCGTTGATTATATTCCTGTACATAGGCAAACAATGATTTTCTTAATTCTTCAATATCTTTAAAATCATTCATACAAAGCTGTGACATCCACTGATCTTTCAATGTTCGAAACCAGCGCTCAATTTTCGCCTTTCCAGTTGGAGTTCGAGCGGGATTATAATGAATGATTGTTCCTATTCGTGCTGCCAGAAGGTTCATCTGACTGCTTCTGTAGTTGGCTCCATTATCAAAGTTGAATTTTTTTGGCTTTCCATATTTAATGACCGCTCCACGAATCACACTCATCAGATTCACAAAATTATCGTTAAAGAATATATCGATTCCGACAATCATACGACTTGCATCATCTATAAGTGCAATAATATAAGTCCTCTGCTTCTTTCCATCTACTTTTAGATAAGGACCTACACTTGAATCTCCACACCACACTTCGTTTATATGTTCACATTCGTATCGCCTCATATCTTTTATAGGTGTGATTCCTTTTGAATCCTTATATTTCTGCACAAATCGATTTACTGTAGACAAAGAAACATCTTTTTTTACGATTGTATTTGTGTCAAGAAGTCTCTGGTAGACTATCGTAGCTGGGAGTTTTGGGTATTCAGACAATATATAAATAATTTGATTTTGAACATCCCCATCTAGCTTACGATATTGATTAGAATCATTTCGTGGCTTTGGGATCAATCCATCAAATCCGAATTTTAAATACCGGTTATACCACCTTCTTACTGTATGAGGGTGCACCCCAGCCTTTGAACCTGCATCTCGAAAAAAATCACTTTTTGATTTGTACTTATCTATATTTCCAGATACAAATGGTGCAATAAATCCATACCTTTTTAAAGCTATTTCCTGTGCTGTTTTATGATCCATTATAAATTTTCCTCCTTACAGCGACATAATATACAAGGAAATGGCATAATTCCTCACACCTTATGTGGAGAGGGATAAAAAAATATTTTTAGTGCATTTAATCTGCATAAATTGTAATGAAAAAATTTTAAAACAGCTCTTAAAAAGATCAGGATTCAATCTCATACGTTCAGACATCAGTCGCTCTTTCCAGTACTTTTGAAACTGGGACCGAATATAATAATACGAATATTCATTAATTCCTTCATTCCATTCTATCCAGTCAATGAATTTATTAAGAAAGTCTGATTGAAGAGCTTTTAGATGAACTTCCAAAGCATATTGAGAATAAGGAACGATAAAATACAAAAGCACTGCATGAGTGGATTTACAACTCATACATTTAACACGAAGAATCCGCAAAGTGACTGAATGTTTTCTGTATTTAACTTTACGAGTATAATAGCCATGTTTTTGAAAATCATGATGTTTACATTTAGGACATATTAAGGAATACAGATTTAAAGTGTCTGTGAATTTTTTATACGATTCAGCATCTACCTGGTTGACGTTAGCCTTATAAACAGTTATCATAATCTTGTTCGTAAGAGCGGAGAGTAAAAAGAACTCATTGGCGTGCGTTGGTTTTACTCTCTTTTCTTTTTCTCACTTTCTATAAGAAATATTATAAAAGTCATAACACATAATTTGAATAAATTTTATTCAAACTTGTGCTATGACTTTTTCATTTAATGTGATTAGATTATTCACTTTCATATTCAAATAATTTGGCAATCAACAATGAAGGTGATAAGTTTCCGACGCTGGAAGAGATTATGTCGAGGCACTCAGAATTCAGCACGATGATGCCGTTTCGTAATGAAAGCATGAATGTTCTTGTGGCAGAGCAGGTCATCCGGCAGGCGGAAGATTTTCATATGATTCCAGGCAATAAAAAGAATCATTGCAAAGTACTGAGGTGCTGTCCGGAATGCCTGGCTGAAGACATGGCAAACGGGAGACGTCCCTATATCAGAGCGTGGCATTCGCTCCATGGTGTAACAGCCTGTGCAAAGCATGGCTGCAGGTTACAGATTTACTCAATCTATGACAGCGATAAACCGGTTGTTCCAGCAGATGAAGAAAGCCTCCGGTATGCGAAATTCCTCTACCAGGTTTATCTGCATCAGCCAAAAGTCACGTTAGATGATATAAAAGACCTGCTTGCCGGTACGAAGACCGGACGATTGATACTGGACAGGCTGACAATTAACTGCATTATCAAAGCTTTCTGTGAAAAGTATGAGCCTGACGAGTTCATAGAGCAGATCAAAGGAAGAGAAAAAGAAGGATGTCAGATTGCAAGCAATACATGTCCGCACTGCGGGACGATTTACCATTCCTTCGGCCTGGCCAGGTCTTATGGATATGAATGTCCGATATGCGAGAGGAAATATGATGGCCTGGAGCTGCTGCAGAAAAGAATAGATCTTTCCTGGAACGGAGAATACGAGGTGACTGGATACGAGGATGAAGCTCATGTCAGAATCCGTCACAGACCATGCGGAAGGGAATATATACTGCCGCTGAATGCTCGTGGTCTTACAAAAAGACAGTTATGTGACAAGTGCAATTATAAGTATCGGGACAGAATCGGCAGGAAAGCCACAATGAATAGTGGTGAAACATGCAGGATTATTGCTTATCGGTCTTCGATGGATTTAGATGTAGAGTTTGAGGATGGAGCTATTGCCAAACACACGACTTATACGAATTTTAAGTTAGGAATGATCGCCCGTCCCGATGACACACCTGAAGAACAGGCAAAGCGCAGACTTGGAGAAAAGAGAACCATGAACTGCGGGCTTGAAGCTGAGATTATTCGGTATGGAGCTTATGCCGATATTGATGTTAGGTTTGAAGATGGCTATATTGCCAGGCATGCAGCATATAAAGAATTTTTAAACGGGTCCATCAGGCCTCCGATTGATCGTGTCGGAGAAACAGGTATTATGAACAATGGGCTCAAAGCTACAATTATTGCATATCGAAAACATATAGATATGGATGTTCTTTTTGAGGACGGTTCGGTTGCGGAGCATATTGATTACAAAAATTTTACGGAAGGGCGTGTTGCAAGGCCGCAGGACTCCAGAAGAAATAGAGGGAAGTTCCGTATCGGCGAAAAGAGAATTATGAAATGCGGACTTGAAGCAGAGATTATTTCGTATCGTAAAAGCGATGATATGGATGTGCGATTTCCTGATGGTGTGATTGTAAAGAATGTACAGTATACGAATTTCAAACGAGGGATGGTAGGGCATCCGTAAGACGAAGACACTGGCAAAAAGCTGGTGTCTTTTTTGCTGTATGGAAGAAATAAGTATTTGGGATATTCTGACATATATATGGGGTAAGAACAAATGTAAAAAGCGAGGGATAACTTATGGCAACAAAAACAAATAGACTTGGCGAGACCCGAATGATGAACTGCGGAATGGAAGCCACGATTATTCGATATGGGAAGTATTCAGACATTGATGTTCGTTTTGAAGATGGAGTTATAGTAGAACATAAAAGATATAGAGCATTCGAAAATGGTAATATCGCTAATCCAAATTTTAATCCACGTCTTGGTGAAACCAAAATGATGAATTGTGGTATGGAGGCTACAATTATTCGATACGGAGGTTCTGCGGATATTGACGTTCGTTTCGAAGATGGGATTGTGGCAGAACATAAAGCGTATGGCCCATTTAAAAAAGGTGAAATTGCTAATCCAAACATTAAAACTTCTGCTGAAAATTGTCTTGGCGAAACTCGAATGATGAACTGTGGTATGGAAGCTACTATCATTCGATACGGGGGATATAAAGATATAGATGTGCGTTTCGAAGATGGAACTGTGGTGGAACATAAAGGATATAGTGCATTTAAAAGAGGTGAAATTGCCAATCCAAACGTTAAAACATTTGCTAACCGTCTTGATGAAACCCGAATGATGAATTGCGGTATGGAAGCTACTATTATTCGATATAGTAGACGTGACGATATAGACGTTCGTTTTGAAGATGGAACTGTCATAGAACATAGACAATATAACCAGTTTGAAAGAGGTAATATCGCCAATCCAAATTTTAAAGCTTCCCGTCTTGGTGAAACCCGAATGATGAAATGCGGGATGAAAGCTACTATTATTCGATATGGGAAGTATACAGACATTGATGTTCGTTTTGAAGACGGAACTATCATAGAACATAGACAATATATCCAGTTTAAAAAAGGCGGAATCGCCAATCCAAATTTTAAAGCTTCTGCTGAAAACTGTCTTGGTGAAACTCGGATGATGAACTGCGGAATGGAAGCTACAATTATTCGATATAATACAGGCAAAGACATAGATGTTCGTTTTGAAGATGAAACCGTGGTGGAACACAGGGGGTATGGAAATTTTAAAACAGGTGGAATCACTCATCCGTTAATCAGTTTAAATAACGGTTCCAAAGACTTCCACGGTTTTATCTGTAAACGAGGTTTTATAGATGAAGACAGAACTCTTTATGAATGCATCTGTAAACATTGCGGTCTGGAGGACGTTTTAACTCCTCAGGAAATGATGGAACATGAAAAATCAGAACATGGAGAGGACAAATAAGCGTTTGGGATATTCTGACATATATAGGGTAAGAACAAATACATAAAAGCTAGACTTGGTGAAACTAAAATAATGAATTGCGGTATGGAAGCTACAATTATTCGATATAAAGTTCTGCCGTTCATCGAGCTTTTTTTCTACGATGGAGATTATCTGACATATTATAAATGAAGCATAGAAAAAATGGAGTCAGAAAAAGGAGGAAACGACTATGATTACAACATAACGCAACAAAAACGCTGGAAGGATTCTAATATTCTGTCAATCGTGAACTGGTTGACGATACAAATAATGTTTTGTA
>OHWR01000515.1_pt1 | contig 18745 bp, 14 predicted proteins | sample 1579771 | NCBI WGS metagenome assembly OHWR01 (sample SAMEA3882542, study PRJEB24775) | human gut metagenome | biome: human-associated habitat; feature: intestine environment; material: feces | place: Netherlands | collected 2009/2010 | reverse complement strand
CATGAAAAACCTTCGTGAGAGTTTGCCACTTGAAACCCATCGATGCCTTATGATATAATCCCTTCAGCAGAACGCGCTGTGTGTGAACACGTAAGACCAGTTTCTTCACACACAGGCGCTCTCTTTTTTTGTTTCAATAAAGTTAGTTCAAACTAATTTAAGGGAGGGCTTCTCATTCGTAATCATCGTTCCACCGTTTTTCTCGGCGTTCTGCTGATGATTCTTTCGGTTTGTTCTTTGTTTGTCGGAGTTCTGGACATCCGGCCTTCTGACCTGCTTACAGGCAGCGTGGAAACATGGGAGATCTTTCTGATCTCCCGCCTGCCGCGTCTGCTTGCCATCCTCTGCACAGGCATCGGCATGAGCGTGGCGGGGCTTATCATGCAGCAACTCTGCATGAACAAGTTTGTTTCGCCCACCACAGGCGCAACGATCTCTTCTGCGCAGTTTGGCATTCTGCTGGCTTTGCTATTTGCACCGGGTTCTACCCTGTGGGGACGTGCTGCCTTTTCCTTCGTTTGTGCCGTTCTCGGTACATGGGTCTTTGTCTGGTTCATCCAGCGTATCCAGTTCAAAGATGTTGTCATGGTCCCGCTGGTCGGCATCATGTTCTCCAACATCGTAATGGGCGTCACCAATTATCTTGCCTACAAATATGAAATGACACAGGCTCTTTCCAGCTGGCTGGTCGGCCATTTTTCCACCGTCATTCGTGGGCGGTATGAGCTTGTCTGGCTGACGGTACCGCTGGTGGTTCTGGCATTTGTATTTGCCAACCACTTCAATATCGTGGGCATGGGAAAAGACTTTTCGCAGAACCTCGGCGTTCCGTATGATCTGGTGCTGTTTATGGGTCTGACCATTGCTGCCATGATCACGGCATCCGTTGTTGTCGTGGTCGGCTCGATCTCCTACATTTATTATTTGGTGTTGATCGATCAATTTTAATGGAATCTTTATACTTCTACAATTTTCTTTACGGCTCTTTTATCTGTTCCATGCTAATCTTTATGCACACGGATAGGTAAAGGAGCTTTTATGATTCAATATCCTCGTTACAGGCAGCACCGTTTTTCTTCTTTTCAGGTCATTATTGCAGGTTTTGCGGCAGTTGATCTGGTGGGCGCATTGCTTCTGATGCTCCCGATCGCTGCACAGCAGCGGTGCGTCACACCGTTCCATGAGGCACTGTTTACCTCCACCTCTGCCCTTTGTGTGACCGGCCTTGTGGTTCAGGATACCGGCAGCTACTGGTCGGCTTTTGGGCAAAGCGTGATCCTTCTTCTGATCCAGATCGGAGGATTGGGCGTCATTACGGTGGGCGCTGCCTTTGCGCTGCTTTCCGGGCGAAAGATCTCCCTCAAGCAGCGCAGCACGATGCAGGAAGCCACCGCTGCCCCGCAGATGGGCGGCATCGTGCGGCTGACAGGCTTTATTCTGCGGATCACCGCCCTGTTTGAATTGGCCGGTGCTGCACTGCTGCTGCCGACGTTCTGCGCCGATTATGGTTTGCGCGGGATCTGGTATGCACTGTTTCATTCCATTTCGGCGTTCTGCAATGCCGGTTTTGACCTGCTGGGAACAGAGGGGGCAAAATTTGTTTCGCTGACACGGTATGCAGGAAACCCATTGCTTACCACAGTGATCGCGGCCCTGATCGTCTTTGGCGGCCTTGGCTTTCTGACATGGGAGGATATTTGTACATATCGCCTTGATTTTCACCGTTATCGGATGCAGAGCAAGGTGATCCTTGTCACAACGGCGTTTCTTCTGGTACTGCCGACGCTGTACTTTTATTGCTTCGAGTTCACGGCAGGCTCTGCCCGGCAGCGCATTTTATTGTCGATGTTCCAATCCGTTACCCCTCGTACTGCCGGCTTTAACACCGCTGATCTTGCTGCGATGGGCAGCACTTCACAGGCATTGATGGTGGTTCTGATGCTGTTGGGCGGTTCGCCCGGCTCCACGGCAGGCGGCATGAAAACCACAACATTTGCCGTTCTGCTGGCCAATATGTGGGCGACCTTCCGCCGCAGAGAAGATGCCGAATTTTTCGGGCGGCGCATAGATGGTTCCGCGGTCAAGAATGCTGCCACGATCGCAGGGATGTATTTGACGCTGTTCTTCCTCGGAGCCTTTGTCATTGCTGCGGCTGAGCAGCTGCCGATGTCAGTCTGTTTGTATGAAACTGCTTCGGCTGTGGCAACGGTAGGTCTGACATTGGGCATCACGCCGCAGTTGGGCATCCTTTCGCAGGGGGTGCTGATCGCACTGATGTTTTTGGGACGTGTTGGCGGATTGACGTTGATCTATGCGGCATTTGGCAGCAGCCCTGCCCACTCTCGTCTGCCGCAGGAGAAGATCGCAATCGGATAAAGGAGACAAGTATGAAATCGATTCTTTTGATTGGGCTTGGCCGTTTTGGCCGCCATATTGCGCAGGAACTGAATGAGCTGGGTCATCAGGTCATGGCAATCGACAGCAACGAAGACCGTGTGAACGCCGTGCTTTCCTATGTGACGAATGCACAGATCGGTGACAGCACCAGCGAATACTTTCTGCGTTCCCTTGGCGTTGGCAATTTTGATGTGTGTATCGTAACCATCGGCGGCAATTTTCAGAGTTCGTTGGAAACAACATCACTGCTCAAGGAGCTGGGCGCAAAGCTTGTGGTCTCGCGTGCAGAGCGGGATGTACAAGCCAAGTTCCTGCTGCGCAACGGTGCGGATGAAGTGGTCTACCCGGAAAAGCAGCTGGCAAAGTGGGCAGCGATCCGATACAGCTCCGAACACATTCTGGATTATATCGAGCTGCAGGACGACCACGCCATCATGGAAGTGACCATTCCGCCGGAATGGATGGATCGCACGATCGGTGAGATCAATATCCGAAAAAAGTATAACATCAACATTCTTGCACTGAAAAAAGACGGAAAGCTCGATATGAGCATTACGCCGGATACGCAGCTGTGCCGGGATGAAAGTATGCTGGTTTTGGGAAAATACGCATCGATCCAGAAGTGTTTCCGGCTCTAAAAAGATAGGACGGATCGTATGGATGTCGCTTTGTTATTGATGGTTCTTGGAGTCATGTTGAGTGGTTTTTGGGCAGCAGATGCGCTGGATCACATGCGGAAGGAGATCCTTCAACAGGAAGGAAAAAGACGTGGCTGGTGGTCGTGACCATCAAATTGTGCTATACTGTGGGCAAGGCAGGTGATCTTTATGAATCAGAACGACCCACCCACTGAACATATTCTGGCGTGTCTGTCGTCCTCTCCCTCCAATGCAAAGATCGTGCGGACGGCAGCAACGATGGCAAAGGCGTTTGGAGGGACCTTTACAGCTCTGTATGTCCGGACTCCGGATTCGGATCAGATGGGACAAGAAGATCGTCGGCGTTTGCAGCAGCACATTCGTATGGCAGAGCAGGCAGGTGCCGACATTTCTACGATCTACGGAGATGACATTCCGCAGCAGATCGCAGAGTTTGCCCGCATCTCCGGCATTACAAAAATCGTGCTGGGGCGCTCCAGCGTACATCGCCGCCATTTCTGGAGTGGACCGTCACTGACTGAAAAATTGACGCTGACTGCGCCCAATCTGGATATTTATATCATCCCGGATGCAGCAGTTGAGCAGGATTACGGCTCTGGCAGAAGGCTGTTTGCCCGTTCCATCGTCCCGTCGTTCCGTGATCTGCTGATTACGGCAGGGATTCTAGCATGCATCACGGTGATTGGATTTTTGTTCCTGCAACTGGACTTTGCGCGCTACAATATCATTATGTTCTATATGTTGGGTGTTTTGCTCACGGCTCTTACAACATCTGGCTATTCCTGCGGCGTTTTGGGTTCGATCGCCAGCGTTGCGCTCTATAACTTCTTCCTGACGGAGCCAAGACTGACATTCCATGCCTATGATCCGGGGTATCAAATCACCTTTGTGCTGATGCTGACTTCTGCCATCGTCACCTGTGCGCTGACGACCCGGTTGAAAGATCAGGCAAAAATGTCTGCACAGGCGGCGTTTCGGACGAAGGTACTGTTTGATACCAGCCGGCTTTTGCAGAAAGCGACCAACGAAGACGAAATTTTATCCCTGACGGCAGCGCAGCTTACCAAACTGCTAAACCGGAACCTGATCGTGTATCCAGAGCAGGATGGTTCTCTTGGACAGGGGCAAATTTTTAACACAGTGGAAGAAAGCAGCCGACTCAGTTTTGATTCTGCGCCGGAACGCAGTGCCGCTGAGTGGTGCTTTGCAAATAAGAAGCGTTCGGGTGCATCGACGGATTACTGCACCGATGCAAAAGGACTGTACTTTGCGATTCGTACAGGCAGCGGTGTGTTTGGTGTTATCGGCATCGACCTGTCGGAACGCTCCATGGATGCGTTTGAAAACAGCGTCCTGCTGTCGATCCTTGGTGAATGCGCATTGGCAGTGGAAAACCGTCGCATTGCGCTGGAAAAGGAGCAAGCGACTGTTCATGCACAGAATGAACAGCTCCGGGCAAATTTGCTGCGAACCATTTCCCATGATCTTCGGACGCCGCTGACCTCCATCTCAGGCAATGCAAGTAATCTGCTCTCCAATGCGGAAACGCTGGATGCAGAAACACGGACAAAGATCTGTACGGATATTTTTGATGATGCACAGTGGTTGATCGGTCTGGTAGAAAATTTGCTTTCTATCACCCGCATTGAGGATGGGCGGATGAATCTTCAAATCTCTCCGCAGCTCATGGATGAGGTGGTCGAGGAAACGCTGCGGCATATCAGCCGAAAAAGCAAGGAGCATATCATCACAACGACTTATTCGGATGAAATTCTTCTTGCCGACATGGACGCACGGCTTATCATGCAGGTCATTATCAATCTGGTGGACAACGCCATCAAATACACGCAGAAAGGCTCCCGGATCAATATTTCTGCGTATGCAAAAAACAGTAATATCGTGGTAGATGTATCCGATGATGGCCCCGGTATCCCGGAGCAGAATAAAGCGCAGGTCTTTGAAATGTTCTTTACCGGGCAGAATCAGATTGCAGACAGCCACCGCAGTCTGGGGCTGGGACTTGCGCTCTGCCGGACGATCCTTGCAGCTCATAAAGGTACCCTGACTCTCCGGGATAACGAACCGCACGGCTGCATATTCTCTTTTGAACTTCCCAAAAGCGAGGTAAGTATTCATGAATAAACCAACGATTCTGGTTGTTGAGGACGATTCATCGGTACGGAGTCTGATCACAACCACCCTGAAAGCACACGGGTATAAATTCCTGACAGCGGCCAACGGAGAGATGGCTGTGATGATGGCGTCCAGCCATAACCCGGATATTATGCTGCTGGATCTCGGACTGCCGGATATTGATGGCGTTGAGGTGATCCGCCGCATCCGGGAGTGGTCGAATCTACCCATCATCGTTTTGAGTGCCCGCAGTGAGGATTCCGATAAGATCGAAGCACTGGATCAGGGCGCAGACGATTATCTGACGAAGCCTTTCTCAGTGGATGAGCTTCTGGCTCGCCTGCGCGTGACGCAAAGGCGGCTGAATTTGCAGGCATCCGGTGAGGTCGGCAGCTCGGTTTTTGTAAATGGCCCGCTGAAAATTGATTTTGCTGCCGGCTGTGTCTGGCTGAACGATGAAGAACTGCATTTGACCCCAATCGAATATAAGCTGCTTTGTGTCCTTGCGCACAATGTAGGAAAGGTTCTGACCCATACGGCGATTACGCAAAAAATCTGGGGAAGCTCGCAAGAAAACGACATTGCATCCCTGCGTGTCTACATGGCATCTTTGCGCAAAAAGCTGGAATCAGGCGCACATTCTCTGCATCTGGTTCAGACCCATGTGGGGGTCGGCTACCGGATGCTGCGTGTTGAAGCGGATGATTCGCCAGAAGAATAGTCCGCAGGCAGATTCGGATAAAACAAAAACAGGGTGCGCCCCGAAGGACGCACGCTGCAAAAATCCACACACGATAAGGTTGACAGGGCGTTCCCCAACGGGAACGCTCTGTTTTTCTTTGTTTGCACGATGAGCTTGTTCCGCCTGCGCAGACGCGGACTTGTCGGGGCAAGGCTCCTCCATCTTGCGGGCGCCAGCCCTCTTGACAAGAAAAAACACAAGGCTCTTTAGGATGATAAAGCTATAAGAACAGGATAAAGGCAATTATTTGAAATTTTTGAAAAAACAGAAATCATTTTGATGATATGGGACGTTTTAATAGACAGGAAGGGGGTGAACCGTATCCAGACAGAATTATTGCTGCGGAAAGTGCAGAGCGGAGATACGGGTGCGCTGGACACTCTGATTACAGCGTACTATCCACAAATTCTGAACTATTGCCGTTGGCATACAGCGGACGAGCAGCAGGCGCAGGATGCAGCACAGGAAACCTTTTTGAAAGCGGTGCGCTGGCTGGATTCCTGTGGTGGATTTCAGGGGGCATTCCGTCCCTTTCTGTACAAAATCGCAAAAAACATTTGCATCGATCTGAACCGTACGATGGAGCGGACGGAGGTATCGCTGGAGAGCTTGCCGGGCGAACCCGCCTATCAGGAAAGCGGCTTTGCTGCGGCAGAGGAGAAAGCAAACCTGCGAGCGCTGACGGCCCAGCTGGAGCCGGAACAGCGGGAACTGGTATTGCTGCGGTTCGCACAACAGCTTAAATTGCGGGAGATCGCGCAGATTACAGGTCTGCCCCTGCGCACAGTGCAGTCCCGCCTGCGTGCCGCATTGAAAACCTTGAAAATGCAATTGGAAAAGGAGGACTGGAGATGAATCGAGCCTTTGAAAAAGAACTGTCCAGAGCACTGGCGACAGAGCTTGACACAGCCGCACCGAAAACGCTGCTGCGCCGCTGCCGGGCGGAACATGTCGTAAAACAACGGAGTGATTGGCGTGATTTGCTGCACTGCCAGTTCAAATTGCTGGGCTGGAAGGTCTGGGCGCTGGAAGCAATGGCGGCACTGGCGTTGTACAGTGTGGGTCGGGAACTTGCCCTGTGGGAGAAGGCATGGACATTACGCAATGCACTGTTTGGTCTGAGCACACTTGCCATGCTGACAGCCCTGCTCGGTCTGCCGTTTTTATACCGGGCAAGTCAATATAAGATGCTTGAACTGGAACAAGCCACATATGCAGGAATCGGTCGTCCGCTGGTGATGCGGTTTTTGCTGCTGCTGGCGGGGGAAACGATCCTGCTGGGAGTGCTGGTACTCAATGTGCGGGCAGCCGTGCCATGGAGCATCGGGCAACTGCTGGCGGTGCTGACCGTGCCATTCCTGACCGCAAACAATGAGCTGCTTCTGCTGCTGCGCTGGGTGCGCCCGGAATGGATGATGACCGGGGCTGTACCGCTGTTTGCAGGGCAGCTGTGTTTGCTGCGGTTCGTGCAATTATCGGAACTGCCGAAAGGTTTGCCGCTGGCGGCGGGTATACTGGTGCTCTGCATGGTGTTGCAGTGCATCCGGCTTGCCGCCCGGTCAGAATATATTGCAGAAGCTTGAAAGGAACAAGTCATGGAACTGAAAATTCAGAATATTACAAAGCGATACCGGGATAAAACGGCGGTGGATGATGTGTCCATCACTCTCACGCCGGGTGTGTGGGGACTGCTGGGGGCGAATGGTGCAGGCAAAACAACCTTAATGCGGATGCTGGCGGGCATTCTGCGGCCCAGCAGTGGCCGGATTTTGTGCGATGGGGTGGAGATTGGGACGCTTGGTGCGGCCTACCGGGAAAAGCTGGGGTATCTGCCGCAGGAATTCGGGTTTTACCCGGAATTCACGGTGCAGGACTATCTGGAATATATGGCGGCACTCAAGGGTCTGCCGCGCACAGAGGCTGCCCGGCAGATCGACGCACTGCTGGAGCGGGTAAGCCTCACTGAGGTGCGCCGCAAAAAGATCATAAAGCTTTCCGGCGGTATGAAGCGCCGGGTAGGCATCGCACAGGCACTGCTCAACGACCCGGAAATTTTAATTCTAGATGAGCCCACGGCAGGGCTGGACCCCGGAGAACGGGTGCGCTTCCGCAATCTGCTGTCGGAGTTTGCGCAGGAACGGATCGTTCTCATTTCAACGCATATCGTTTCGGATGTGGAATACATTGCGGCCGAAAATGCCGTGATGAAGGCTGGCAAAATCATTGCACAGGACACCACCGAAGGGCTGGTAAAGCAGATCGAAGCCAAGGTCTGGCAGGGGAACATCCCGATGGAACAGCTTGCCCGGTGGGAACACCGGCTGCGGGTAGTGAACCTGCGCAACGAGCCGGACGGAACGGTAACATTGCGGTATCTGGCGGATGCACCGCAGCTGCCGGACAGCGTCCCGGCACAGCCCCGGCTGGAAGATCTGTATCTGTGGCTGTTCCCGGAGGAAATGGAGGAAGCAAAATGAACCTGTATCGTTTGGAATTGAAACGTGTGTGCAAAACCCGTATGACAGCTATTCTGCTGGCCATTGCACTGGTGCTGGCCGTGGTCATGGCATATCTGCCGGTGACCTTTATCGGCTGGACGGAACTGGATGCCAGCGGAAACGAAGTGCGTTACACGGGTCTGAAAGCAATCCGGAAACGGCAGGAGCAGCAGGTATCCGGTACCATCACGCCGGATGTCATGCAGGAAGCACTGGAAGCCTATCAGCGGGTGTACCGGCAGTATGATGCAAGCTCCATCAACGATATCCCGGTCGAGGTATTTTATAAAGAACTTGCCCGGTATCAGCCTCTTGTGAACAACGCAAAGGAAGCCTTTGCCGACCCGAAAACCGGCATGGCACCGGGCGTGATGGGGCTGACCGCAGAGGATATGCAGAACTTTTACAGCCAGCTCCCCAAACGGCTGGAATCGGTGATCTGGCTGGAACAAAGCGGAAAGCCCGGCTATGAGCAGGCGCAGGCCATTGCACAGAAAAAGTTCGATGCTGTACAAAAACCGTTCACCTATTCATTTGGGGTCAGTTCAGACGCAATGGATTACCAGACCCTGTTGAGCTTGCTGCTCACCCTGCTGTGCGCGGTGATTGCGGCCCCGGTGTTTGCATCGGATGCACAGACCGGGGCGCAGGACATCCAACTGTGCACAAAAAACGGCGGTCTGCGGCTAGCAGCGGCAAAGCTAGCGGCGGCGTTTAGTATCACAGGGGCGGCGTATCTGCTCTGCGGCGTGGTGTGGATCCTGGTCACGAATGCTCTATTTGGCTGGGAAAGTACCCAAACTTCCGTGCAATGGCTGTTTTCTGTGACCAGCCTGCTGCCGTATACCGTTGGCCAGATGGAGTGGGTCATGCTGGTGGCAAACTTCCTGATCTTCTTTGCGGAGGTGGCCTTTGTGCTGATGGCATCCGTATGGGCCAAGAACAACCTGACCGCTTTGTCTGTGGCGCTGATCAGTGTGGTGGCACCGCTGATTGTTTATATGGTCGTGCCGGGTTCCTTTGGAGAATGGCTGTCCACCCTGATTCCGGCAGGGGGCATTGGGCTTTCCAATGCATTGCTGTATAAAATGATCAGCTTTGATTTTCTCTATGCAGGCGGGCATGCCTTCTTTCAGGCAGATGTACTGCTGGCATCGGCACCGATCAAGATCGTTCTGCTCGTTGGATTGGCAGCATGGGGGTATCTGCGAAAGACCAAGGTGGCTTAAGCTTGGCTATGCCGATTTGATTCTGAATGGCGACCCGGAGGAATATTTGAAAAATGTAGCTGGGAGCCATGGGTTAGAAATCTGAATGAATGCTGGATATTACCGTTTTTGCGCTGGTGATGTCCAGCATTTGTTATTTGGTGTTGATCAATTTTAATGAAATCTTTATACTTCTACAATTTTCTTTACGGCTCTTTTATTTATTCCATGCTAATCTTTATGCACACGGATAGGTAAAGGAGCTTTTATGATTCAATATCCTCGTTACAGGCAGCACCGTTTTTCTTCTTTTCAGGTCATTATTGCAGGTTTTGCGGCAGTTGATCTGGTGGGCGCATTGCTTCTGATGCTCCCGATCGCTGCACAGCAGCGGTGCGTCACACCGTTCCATGAGGCACTGTTTACCTCCACCTCTGCCCTTTGTGTGACCGGCCTTGTGGTTCAGGATACCGGCAGCTACTGGTCGGCTTTTGGGCAAAGCGTGATCCTTCTTCTGATCCAGATCGGAGGATTGGGCGTCATTACGGTGGGCGCTGCCTTTGCGCTGCTTTCCGGGCGAAAGATCTCCCTCAAGCAGCGCAGCACGATGCAGGAAGCCACCGCTGCCCCGCAGATGGGCGGCATCGTGCGGCTGACAGGCTTTATTCTGCGGATCACCGCCCTGTTTGAATTGGCCGGTGCTGCACTGCTGCTGCCGACGTTCTGCGCCGATTATGGTTTGCGCGGGATCTGGTATGCACTGTTTCATTCCATTTCGGCGTTCTGCAATGCCGGTTTTGACCTGCTGGGAACAGAGGGGGCAAAATTTGTTTCGCTGACACGGTATGCAGGAAACCCATTGCTTACCACAGTGATCGCGGCCCTGATCGTCTTTGGCGGCCTTGGCTTTCTGACATGGGAGGATATTTGTACATATCGCCTTGATTTTCACCGTTATCGGATGCAGAGCAAGGTGATCCTTGTCACAACGGCGTTTCTTCTGGTACTGCCGACGCTGTACTTTTATTGCTTCGAGTTCACGGCAGGCTCTGCCCGGCAGCGCATTTTATTGTCGATGTTCCAATCCGTTACCCCTCGTACTGCCGGCTTTAACACCGCTGATCTTGCTGCGATGGGCAGCACTTCACAGGCATTGATGGTGGTTCTGATGCTGTTGGGCGGTTCGCCCGGCTCCACGGCAGGCGGCATGAAAACCACAACATTTGCCGTTCTGCTGGCCAATATGTGGGCGACCTTCCGCCGCAGAGAAGATGCCGAATTTTTCGGGCGGCGCATAGATGGTTCCGCGGTCAAGAATGCTGCCACGATCGCAGGGATGTATTTGACGCTGTTCTTCCTCGGAGCCTTTGTCATTGCTGCGGCTGAGCAGCTGCCGATGTCAGTCTGTTTGTATGAAACTGCTTCGGCTGTGGCAACGGTAGGTCTGACATTGGGCATCACGCCGCAGTTGGGCATCCTTTCGCAGGGGGTGCTGATCGCACTGATGTTTTTGGGACGTGTTGGCGGATTGACGTTGATCTATGCGGCATTTGGCAGCAGCCCTGCCCACTCTCGTCTGCCGCAGGAGAAGATCGCAATCGGATAAAGGAGACAAGTATGAAATCGATTCTTTTGATTGGGCTTGGCCGTTTTGGCCGCCATATTGCGCAGGAACTGAATGAGCTGGGTCATCAGGTCATGGCAATCGACAGCAACGAAGACCGTGTGAACGCCGTGCTTTCCTATGTGACGAATGCACAGATCGGTGACAGCACCAGCGAATACTTTCTGCGTTCCCTTGGCGTTGGCAATTTTGATGTGTGTATCGTAACCATCGGCGGCAATTTTCAGAGTTCGTTGGAAACAACATCACTGCTCAAGGAGCTGGGCGCAAAGCTTGTGGTCTCGCGTGCAGAGCGGGATGTACAAGCCAAGTTCCTGCTGCGCAACGGTGCGGATGAAGTGGTCTACCCGGAAAAGCAGCTGGCAAAGTGGGCAGCGATCCGATACAGCTCCGAACACATTCTGGATTATATCGAGCTGCAGGACGACCACGCCATCATGGAAGTGACCATTCCGCCGGAATGGATGGATCGCACGATCGGTGAGATCAATATCCGAAAAAAGTATAACATCAACATTCTTGCACTGAAAAAAGACGGAAAGCTCGATATGAGCATTACGCCGGATACGCAGCTGTGCCGGGATGAAAGTATGCTGGTTTTGGGAAAATACGCATCGATCCAGAAGTGTTTCCGGCTCTAAAAAGATAGGACGGATCGTATGGATGTCGCTTTGTTATTGATGGTTCTTGGAGTCATGTTGAGTGGTTTTTGGGCAGCAGATGCGCTGGATCACATGCGGAAGGAGATCCTTCAACAGGAAGGAAAAAGACGTGGCTGGTGGTCGTGACCATCAAATTGTGCTATACTGTGGGCAAGGCAGGTGATCTTTATGAATCAGAACGACCCACCCACTGAACATATTCTGGCGTGTCTGTCGTCCTCTCCCTCCAATGCAAAGATCGTGCGGACGGCAGCAACGATGGCAAAGGCGTTTGGAGGGACCTTTACAGCTCTGTATGTCCGGACTCCGGATTCGGATCAGATGGGACAAGAAGATCGTCGGCGTTTGCAGCAGCACATTCGTATGGCAGAGCAGGCAGGTGCCGACATTTCTACGATCTACGGAGATGACATTCCGCAGCAGATCGCAGAGTTTGCCCGCATCTCCGGCATTACAAAAATCGTGCTGGGGCGCTCCAGCGTACATCGCCGCCATTTCTGGAGTGGACCGTCACTGACTGAAAAATTGACGATGACTGCGCCTAATCTGGATATTTATATCATCCCGGATGCTTCTGCAGAGAACGGCTACGGTTCAGGACGGAAGCTGTTCACCCGTCCGCTTCTGCCGTCTGTCCGTGATCTTCTGATCACCGCAGGCATCCTGAGCTGCATCACGCTCATCGGCTTCTTTTTCCTGCAGCTGGACTTTGCGCGTTATAACATTATTATGCTCTATATGCTGGGGATGCTGTTCACCGCATTGTGTACCAGCGGTTATACCTGCGGTGTGCTGGGGTCCGTTGCCAGTGTAGCATTGTACAATTTCTTCCTGACCGAGCCATACCTGACATTCCATGCGTATGACCCCGGTTATCAGGTTACGTTTGCCCTGATGCTGACCTCTGCAATTATTACCTGTACGTTGACGACACGGTTGAAAGACCATGCAAAAATGTCTGCGCAGGCAGCATTCCGGACAAAAGTACTATTTGATACGAATCAGCTTTTACAGAAAGCCAAAAGTGAAGAAGAAATCTTTTCACTGACGGCATCCCAGCTGATGAAGCTGCTGAACCGGAGTCTGATCGTCTACCTGGAACAAAACGGAGGCCTTGGGGCAGAACAGGTTTTTGGAGTTGACGGGGAAACGGCGCAAAACATCTTTTCTGCACCGGAAGAACGGGATGCAGCAAACTGGACGTTTGCCAACAAAAAGCGTTCCGGTGCAGGCACGGATAGCTACCCGGACGCAAAGGGGCTTTATCTTGCGCTTCGGACCGGAGGCGGCGTGTTTGGAGTGATCGGGATCGATCTGTCCGAAAAACCGCTGGATGCCTTTGAAAACAGTGTGCTGCTTTCCATTCTGGGCGAAGGTGCGCTGGCCATCGAAAACCGCAGAAACGCACTGGAAAAAGAGCAGGCAACCGTGCAGGCAAAAAATGAAGAGCTGCGGGCAAACCTGCTGCGCACGATCTCGCATGACCTGCGCACCCCGCTGACCTCCATTTCCGGCAATGCCAGCAATCTGCTTTCCAACGGAGAAACGCTGGATACAGAGACCCGGAACAAGATCTGCACCGATATTTTTGACGATGCACAATGGCTGATCGGTCTGGTGGAAAATCTGCTTTCCATCACCCGCATTGAAGATGGACGGATGAATCTGCAGATCTCACCGCAGCTGATGGACGAAATGATCGAAGAAGCGCTGCATCATGTCAACCGGAAAAGCTGCGAACACACCATCACAACACAGTATGGGGACGAGATCCTCTTGGTCAATGTGGATGCACGGCTGATCATGCAGGTCGTTGTCAATCTGGTGGATAACGCCATCAAATACACCCCCGTGGGCTCGGTCATTCAGATTTCGGCTTACCGGAAAGACCATCAGGTCGTAGTGGAAGTTGCAGATAACGGTCCCGGCATTCCGGATCGCGCAAAAGCACAGGTGTTCGAGATGTTTTATACCGGGCAGAGCCGCATCGCAGACAGCCACCGCAGCCTTGGACTGGGTTTGCCCCTCTGCCGAGCGATCCTGACGGCTCACGGTGGAACATTGACCCTGCGTGACAACATTCCCAATGGCAGTGTCTTTTCCTTTGCATTGCCGCAAAGCGAGGTGAACATTCATGAATAAGCCGTCCATTCTGGTCGTAGAGGATGATGTTCCTGTACGGTGTCTGATCACAACGACCCTGAAGACCCACGGCTATAAATATCTGACTGCTTCCAATGGGGAAACGGCGATCATGATGACTACCAGCCACAATCCGGACATCATGCTGCTGGATCTTGGGCTGCCCGATATAGACGGCATCGAGGTCATCCGCAGCGTCCGCACATGGTCGAACCTGCCCATCATCGTCCTGAGTGCCCGGAGCGAAGATTCTGATAAGATCGAAGCACTGGACAACGGCGCAGACGATTATCTGACAAAGCCGTTTTCCGTGGATGAGCTGCTGGCAAGACTGCGTGTAACGCAGCGCCGATTGAATCTGCTGGCTTCTGACGGCATAAATAGTCCGGTTTTTGTCAATGGTCCTTTGAAGATCGACTTCTCGGCAGGCTGCGTCTGGTTGAGCGAGAATGAATTGCATTTGACCCCCATCGAGTACAAACTGCTGTGTGTGCTGGCGCATAATGTGGGCAAAGTGCTGACGCATACCTCCCTCACGCAGAAAGTATGGGGCAGTACGCAGGAAAATGACATTGCTTCCTTGCGAGTTTACATGGCATCCCTGCGCAAAAAATTGGAACGATACCCGGATGCGCCGCATCTGATCCAGACTCATGTTGGTGTAGGATACCGGATGCTTCGCGTGGAAAACGATGAATCATAGTAAAAAAACAGGGTGCGCCCCTGAATGAACAACACCCCATTTGTCCGACAGTATTCGGTCAGACAAATGGGGCGTTTTTATATGTCGGAAAAACGAAAGGAGTATCTGCTCTTGTAGCAGCTGTCCGGCTTTGGTGCTCGCAGGCGAGTACACCAGGTTCTGTCCGCTGATGCCTGCAAGGTTCAGGGCTTCGTGGGCACGCAGACCGTCAAACTCGATCCATGTGTATTCCCACGGCTCCTGTTCATCGGCACGGTAGGTGGTGACCTGACCGGGAGCAATCAGAAAACCATGCCCGCTTTTTTTATTATATACCAAAATGCGTGATGACTTCAACATAATTCGCAGTATTCCTTCAAATTGAGATATAACAAGTCGCATTTTTGCATTTACGAAACCACTGGCAGATAGTATAATAATGACACGACAAGAGAAAAAGAAACTGTGCAATGCGATGATGCACAAAATTTTCTCGCTGCTTTTGTAAGAGCTGACAAAAGCAGGAAAAATCGACCCGGCCGTTCCGACACGACCGCCTGTCTGTCGGCATTTTTATTAAAAATAATCTCGTTGAGGTATAGGATCCATGAGTATTCGATTTGATTCCGAGGCCCGCATTTTTGTATTGGAGACCGCCCATACCAGTTACCACATGAAGGTGGATGCGCTGGGGCACCTGCTGCATCTGTACTACGGCAAAACCATCGGCACCGGGGACCTGATGCAGCTGTATCCCCGCACAGACCGGGGATTTTCGCCGGATTACTACGCTTACCGCACCCACCGGGGCATTTCCCCGGATCTGCTCCCGCAGGAGTATACCGGCTGCAATGTGGGCGATTTCCGTCTCTCCTGCCTGACGGTGGCCGACAGCCGTGGCACCTATGGCGCAGACTTTACCTATGTGAGCCACACGGTGGAGGCGGGCAAATATCAGCTGACCGGTCTGCCCTGTGCCCACGCAGAGGAAAACGATGCCGAGACCCTGATCGTCCGAATGCAGGACGAGGCCACCGGTCTGACGCTGGAACTGCTGTACGGCGTGTTTGCACAGCAGGATGTCATCACCCGTGCGGCGCGGCTGGCAAACCACGGAGATAACCCGCTGCGGCTGGACAAGGCGGCATCTGCCTGTCTGGATCTGCCCTTTGGCAGATGGGATCTGCTGCATTTCCACGGCAGACACGCTATGGAACGGCAGCTGGAGCGGGAAGCTGTGGGCACCAATATCCAGACCATTTCTTCGGTGCGGGGCAGCTCCAGCCACCACAATAATCCCTTCCTGATCCTCTGCCAGCAGGATGCAACGGAGACCAGCGGCTCCTGTTACGGGGTGATGATGGTCTATTCCGGCAGCTACCAGATGGACGTGGAGCGCTCTCAAACCGGGCTTGTCCGGGTAGTGAGCGGCATTCAGGAGGAACGTTTTGCATGGAACCTGAAGCCGGGCGAGACCTTTGACACCCCGGAGGTGATCCTCTCCTTTGCGGCAGAGGGTCTGACCCCGCTTTCCCAGCAGTACCACCGCTTTTTGCGGCGCAATATCTGCCGCGGCCCGTGGAAGGACAAACGCCGCCCGGTGCTGATCAACAACTGGGAGGCCACCTATTTTGATTTCAACACCGAAAAGATCGTAAAGATTGCTGAAAAAGCGGCCTCTCTCGGCGTGGAGATGATGGTGCTGGACGATGGCTGGTTCGGCACCCGGAACAATGACAATCAGGGTCTGGGCGACTGGACCGTGAACTGCGAAAAGCTGCCCGGCGGACTAGATCCGCTGATCGAGCAGATCAATGCGCTGGGCATGAAATTCGGCCTGTGGATCGAACCGGAAATGGTCAACGAGAACTCCGATCTGTACCGCACCCATCCGGACTGGGCGCTGACCCTGCCCGGACGCAAGCCCGCCATGGGGCGCAACCAGCTGGTGCTGGATCTCTCCCGTCCGGAGGTGGTGGACTATCTGGCAGGGGTTATCGGCAAGCTGCTGCGGGAGCATCACATTGAGTATATCAAGTGGGATATGAACCGCAGCATGAGCGATGTGTACAGCCGTGCTTTCCCTGCCGAGCAGCAGGGCGAGATCATGCACCGCTATATGCTGGGCGTTTATGCGCTGGCAGAGCGGCTGACGCAGGGCTTCCCGGAGGTGCTGTTCGAGGGCTGCGCAGGCGGCGGCGGACGCTTTGATGCCGGAATGCTGTGCTACTATCCCCAGATCTGGTGCAGCGATGATACCGATGCCATTGAACGGTTGACGATCCAGCACGGCACCTCCTTTGGCTATCCGGTCTGCACCATTGGTGCTCATGTTTCTGCCTGCCCCAACCACCAGACCGGCCGTACTACGCCCATCGACACCCGTGCTGTGGTGGCGATGAGCGGCACCTTTGGCTACGAGCTGGATCTGGGCAAATTGAAGCGCGCCGAGTGCACCGCAGTGAAAAACCAGATCAAGCGGTTCAAGCGGCTGAACAACCTGATCCGTACCGGCGATTATTACCGGCTGACCGACCCGGCAGAAAACGCATATTTCACGGCATGGCAGTTTGCCGCAGAGGACGGCAGCGAGGCGCTGCTGAATCTGGTGGTGACCCATCCGCAGGCAAATCCCTTGCCCATCCACCTGTGCTTCCGTGGGCTGGAAGAAGATGCTGTGTATGAGCTGGACGGCATCGACTATTTCGGCTCTCAGTATGCCCACGACGTAGAGGACGGCATTCACAAGGGGATGCGGTTCAGCGGCAGCACTCTGCTGTATGCGGGACTTGTCCTGCCGCAGCTGTTTGGCGATTACCCCAGCGTGCAGCTTCATCTTACACGAAAAGGATAAAGAAAGATGACAAGTCAAGATAATTTTGCAGTCCGGTTTGCCACGCACAAGGACGAGCTGGAATGGCTGTTCATGGAACTGTACCACAACCGGGAAGGGCTGGAAGTTCTGGAGCGGGAGATGGCAGAAGCCTACAACGCCCGCAGCGCCGAGCTGAAAGCACTGGACAAGGCACGCTCTGCCGACCCGGAGTGGTACAAGCGGGGCAATATGTTCGGCATGACCATGTACACCGACCTCTTTGCCGGGAACCTGAAAGAGCTGGCAAAGAAGCTGCCCTACCTCAAAGAGCAGAAGCTGACCTATCTGCACCTGATGCCCCTGCTGCAGATGCCCCATCCCCACAACGATGGCGGCTATGCGGTGGAGGATTTCGACACCGTAGACCCGGCCCTTGGCACCAACAAAGATCTGGAAAACCTGACCCGGGAGCTGCGGAAAGCCGGCATCAGCCTGTGTCTGGATTTTGTCATGAACCACACCGCCAGCACCCACCGCTGGGCCATGGCGGCAAAGGCGGGCGACCCGTGGTTTCAGGCCTATTACCACCTCTACGAGGACCGCACCATCCCCGACCAGTACGAGCAGACCGTGCCGCAGGTGTTCCCCAACACCGCCCCCGGCAACTTTACATGGTGTGAGGAGATGCACAAGTGGGTGCTGACCACCTTCCACGACTACCAGTGGGACCTGAACTACGCAAACCCGGCGGTGTTCGTGGACATGACCAAGAGCATTCTGCACCTTGCAAACCTTGGCGTAGAGGTGTTCCGCATTGACGCCGTGCCCTACATCTGGAAGCAGCTGGGCACCACCTGCCGCAATCTGCCGCAGGTGCACACCATCGTGCGGATGCTCCGCATGGTGCTGGAATGCGTCTGCCCGGCGGTCATCCTCAAGGGCGAGGTGGTCATGGCTCCCAGAGAACTTGCCGCCTATTTCGGCACCCCGGAAAAGCCGGAATGCCATATGCTCTATAACGTATCCACCATGGTCAACCTGTGGGGTGCCCTTGCCAGCCGGGACACCCGGCTGCTGAAAGCCCAGCTGGATGCCCTCCACGCCCTGCCGGACAACTGCTGGTTCGTGAACTATCTGCGCTGCCACGATGATATCGGCTGGGGTCTGGATGAAGCGGCCGAGA